>ERZ1048872.837-NODE-837-length-29970-cov-9.716731_pt1 | contig 29970 bp, 34 predicted proteins | sample MGYA00383100_ERZ1048872 | MGnify/ENA primary metagenome ERZ1048872 (study PRJEB29581, sample SAMEA5548370) | metagenome | biome: marine; feature: coastal; material: water | depth 50 m | study: Short-term variability in the microbial, nano- and picoplankton...
CCGAGACGCGACCATAGCTGATGAGCAGATTGGACGGAGGCATGAGACTGCCAAGCGCCCCGCCAGCAGCAGTAATACCTGCCGCGAAGGGTACATCGTAACCGTCGCGTTTCATGGCTGGAACAGTGACCGAGCCAATCGCCGCCGTTGTAGCAGGGCCAGAGCCTGAGAGCGCTGCGAAGAGCGCGCAGGCGAAGACCGTGACCAATCCCATCGAGCCGCGGTACGCCCCGACCAGCGTTGTTGCGATGCCGATCATGCGTTTGGCCATGCCGCCGACTTCCATCAATCGACCTGCCAAAACGAACAGTGGAATTGTTAGCAAAGGGAAGGGGGTGAGGCTGCCGTAACTGGTTTGCGCGATCAGCGTATAGGGGATGTCGATCATGTAAATACCGACGGCTGTGGTGATGCCGACGGCGACGAACAAAGGAATACCGATGATCGTGGCGATGATGAAGACGATTGCAAGGATTGCGAGGGGGCTCATACGTGCAGCTCCGTGTCATCAAGATCGCCTGTTTCGTCAAGTTCTCCTGGCAGTCCCTCGCGACCATCGCGAACCCACAAAACATAGGTCTGGATCAAACGCAGCAGCATCATCGTGTAGCCGATGATCAACACGGTTTGGGGGTAGAATTGATTGATCCCAAGGCTTGGGCTGGTTTCGGTGAAGCGCCAGAATATGTAGAGATAATCCCAGCTCACGCGGATCATAAAGAGGCAGAAGGCTGCCCAAAAGAAGTCCGCGATGAAAACGACCCAGGTGCCGTATTTCGTCGGCAGTGATTGCACAGCGATCATGATGCGGATGTGGAACCGTTCGCGCACGCACAGGGACGCGCCCATGTAGACGGCCCAAACCATAGCAATCGCCGCGGTTTCTTCGGTCCAATGCAGCGCAACATCAAAGATGTAGCGCGCCGCAACTTGCGAGATAACAGCGGCAGAAATTATCACCAGACAGGTACATGTAATCAATTCCTCGAAATGACGTTCGAGCCAACGCAGCACGCTCATGCTTGTCTCCTGAATGATATGGGGGAGTTGGAAAAGAGAGGGGGCGCTGATGGCCCCCTCGCTCAAGTGCTTAGTTTGCAGCTGCTTGGATCTTTGCAACCAGCTCTTGGAACTGCGCGCCGCGCTTCTCGGCGAATTCGTTCTGAACCTTTTTACCTGCTTCAACGAAGTCCGCTTTGTCAGGCGTTGTCATCGCCATGCCGCCTTCTTCGACAAGCCACTTGCGCACTTCTGCGGTCTCGTTTGAAACTTGCTGACGCATCTCGATGCCCGCGTCTGTTGCTGCGCGCAAAACCTGCTCGCGTTGCTCGTCGCTGAGCTTTTTCATGAAGTTGTCGGACGCGAACAAAGGTGCCATCGCAACGAAGTGCTCTAGCACAACAAGGTGTTTTTCGAATTCGTAGAACTTCATGTCACGGATAAAGGACGTGCCATTGTCGCCGCCATCAACCGTGCCGGTTTGCAGAGCTGTGGGTGTTTCGGACCACGCCAGTGGCACAGGGTTTGCGCCGAACGCTTCAAAAGTTGCGAGCATCACTTCGTTCTTGGGGACGCGGATTTTCAGGCCGTCCATGTCCGCCATCGTGTTCACAGGGCGCACAGAGTTGAAGAAATCGCGATAAAGCGCAGGGCCAAAGCTCAGCAAGTGTACAGATGTATCTGTCTGCAGCTGCGCTTTCATGAAATCGCCAACTTCGCCGTCGACCACATCTTCAAGGTGCTTGCCGCTTTGGAAGATGTAAGGAAGAACCGTGACGTCCATCAAAGGCCAATGGGGTGACACGTTGTTGGATGTGATAAAAAAGCCGTCAACCGTTCCAAGCTGCATCGCTTTGAACGCTTCGTCCTCGGAGCTGATCTGGTTACAACAGCGCAGCTTCACGTCGATGGAGCCGCCGGTGTATTCTTCGGCCTTTGCCTCGAAAATCTTGCCGAAACGACCGTAAAGTGATTCTTCGGGTGCGCCGAAACCAAGGTTCATTGTGATGTCTGCCGCGAGCGCGGAAGTCGCTGTTACACTGACCAATGCGGCCGATGCGACAAGCGCTTTTACGTTAAGTGTCTTCATTTTTTTCTCCCAGTTGATAGTTGTTAGTAGAAAGCTTGGCACAGGAATTATGTCGAGTATAATATCAAAATGCACAATATTGATAGAATTTAGGTATCATGGGAATAGACCTTCGCCACTTCCGATGTTTCGTCGCTGTCGCGGAAGAGCTACATTTTCACCGCGCGGCCAAACGGCTTGGCGTGGCGCAACCAGCGCTGAGCCGAACGATTAAAACGATGGAAAATGAGCTGGGCGTGACGTTGCTCGAGCGCAGCAATCGTCGTGTAGAGTTGACCCATGTGGGGGAGATTTTCCTGACGGGTTGCCGCAAGTGTCTTGAGCACAGCGAGCGGATCATTGAGGATATGCAGCGTGTTCAGCAGGGCAGTATCGGCACGCTTCGCATCGGTTACACGGAAAATGCAATGAACGGTCAGCTGCCCAGCTTGCTGAAAGCGTTCAAGGGTCAAACGCCCGATATTTCGTTGGTGCTAACCCATTCTGTGACGTCTGAACAGGTGAGCCAGCTTGAGGACGGCTCAATTGATCTAGGTTTCGCAACGGGAAATCTGGCAAAAACTGGTTTTGAGTCTATCCGCATTCAGAGCGAGCGGTTTGTGTGTGTTGTCTATGATAGCCATCCGTTTGCCACGCGTTCCAGCATTTGCCTTTCGGAGTTGGCCGAGGAGCCGATGGTGCAAGGCGCGCGAGCACATTGGCAGCACTATTATTCTCGACTGGAACCCCTGTTTCGCACCGCAGGGTTTGAACCGAAGATTGCGCAAGAGGGTCTAACAACCACTGATATTCAACGATTGGTCGCTTGTGGCATTGGCATTGCGATCTTGACCGAAACGGTGGTCGATTGCTTGCCGTCGGGTTTGGCGGTTTTGCCGATTGAGGATGTAACCGATTGCCTTGACACGATTGCAGTGTGGCCTGCGAAACAAAATACAGTTGCCAAAGATCGCTTTGTTTCGTTCTTGAGGCAATCTCTAAATCCAGGAACGAATTTTTCTTGAGTTATGTCATGCGACTCATTTCCAAATGTGTTTACGTGTCCTCGAGTGAGCCTTCGGGCTTGAGAGTTAGGGCTCAATGCTGCTCAATGCGGTTCTAAGGAGGAACTTACATGACGACGAGATTTATCAAAGGATTGCTCAGTGGTGTCGCGGGTGTTGCGATCATGGCATCTGGCGCGATGGCGCAGGAGGTGACGTTGAAGTTGCACCAGTTCTTGCCCGCACAAGCTAACGTTCCGAAACTCATTCTGGACGTTTGGGCGGACAAAATCGAAGCCGCATCCGAGGGTCGCATCAAAGTGGATCGCTTCCCCTCTATGCAGCTTGGCGGCACGCCACCTGAATTGCTGGACCAAGCGATTGACGGCGTCGCCGACGTCGTCTGGACCGTGGTTGGCTACACGCCAGGCCGTTTCCCAACGACTGAAGTGTTCGAGCTGCCCTTTATGGTAGAAGACGCGCGCGCGGCGTCTTGTGCGTATTGGACAATGTTCGAAGAGCACATGGAAGACACCGAATTCAAAGGCGTCAAAATCCTAGGAACATGGGTGCACGGCCCAGGCATGTTCCACACGGCAGATCCTGTGGAGACGCCTGTGGACCTTGAAGGTATGAAAATTCGTGGCGGATCAAGGCTGGTGAACCAGTTGCTGACACTTGCGGGCGCGACACCAGTTGGCATGCCAGTTCCAGCGGTGCCTGAAGGTCTGTCCAAAGGCGTGATCGATGGCACTACTATTCCGTGGGAAGTAACCGCGGCTTTGAAAATCCCGGAGTTGGTCGAAAACCATACAGAGTTTGAAGGCCCCGCGCTTTACAACCTCACGTTCGTTCTTGCGATGAATGAGGGTGTGTTCAACGGAATGTCTGCGGATCTACAGACGATTGTTGAAGACAACAGCGGCATGAACTTCTCTGTGTTTGCGGGGGGCACGCAATCTGATGCGGATGGTCCTGCGCGCGAAATTGCGGTGGAAATGGGCAACAACATTGTCACTGTCTCCGACACCAGTGAGTGGCAAGCGCTGATAAACCCGCTCTATGACACATGGGTTGCGGACATGAAGGGCAAGGGCCTCGACGGTCAGGCGCTGATTGATCAGGCCAAGGGTCTGATGAGCGGCGAATGTGCCGGCGCAATGGGCAAGATGTAAGTCTTCACGCTAACAAATGCACCGCTGCGTGTTAACGGCTGCGGTGCGAATGTGCCTGTCTAGGAGCGCGGCAATGTATCAGTTCATCGATCGCTTTGCCCGCGCGTTCGCGATCTTGGGCGGCATCGTTTTGTCGCTGTTGATTGTGCAAACCTGTCTGTCCATCGTGGGGCGTTCGATCAACACGATCTTGCACAGCGATGCCGTGCAGGCGAGCGCGCCAGATCTCGCAGAACGTCTTTTGTCGACCGGTGTCGGCTCAATCAATGGTGCGTTCGAGTTGGTCGAGGCGGGCATGGCCTTCGTCATCTTCGCGTTTTTGCCTCTGTGCCAACTCAAGGGCGCGCATGCTTCGGTTGATATCTTTACCGCCAAATTACCAGAGCGCGTAAACACACTATTAGGCACAGTGATAGACGTCGTCTTTGCGCTGGTGATCGTTTTGATGAGTTATGAATTGGCCCAGGGGATGCTCAGCAAATTACGGACGGGCCAAACCACCTTCATCCTAGAGTTTCCAGTTTGGTGGCCCTATGCGCTGAGCCTCGTCGCGGCGATTGCGTCGGCTCTTGTTGCGATATACGTGGCCTGGGCACGGGTATTTGAATGGGCCACAGGGCAGATCGTGCTGCCCGTCGAGACGGAGGAGGCGCAGTGAGTGACATCACCATCGGCTTGCTGTCGTTTCCTGCGCTGCTGTTCCTAATTTTCTTGCGGGTTCCTATCGGATTGGCAATGTTTTTGGCGGGTCTCGTGGGCCTCACAATCGTGTCTGGTGACACGACATTGGCGTTTGCGCGGCTCAAGTCTGAAACCTTCACGACCTTCTCGAGCTATTCGCTCTCAATTATTCCGATGTTCCTGTTGATGGGCCATTTCGCGACCCTCGGCGGGATGAGCCAAGCGTTGTTCAAAGCCGCTGAAAGTTTCCTTGGGCATCGAAAGGGCGGTGTTGCGATGGCAGCAGTCGGGGCTTGCGCCGGCTTTGGGGCGATCTGTGGGTCTTCGCTGGCCACAGCCGCCACGATGAGTAGGGTCGCTTTGCCAGAGCTGCGCAGATATGGCTATTCGGGCGGCTTCTCGACAGCCACTCTCGCGGCGGGGGGGACGCTTGGCATTCTGATACCGCCCTCAATCGTGTTGGTGATCTATGCGATCCTGACAGAACAAAACATCGCCAAACTCTTCCTCGCGGCATTCATTCCCGGTATTCTTGCAGCACTCGGCTACATGTTAACAATTTCCATTTATGTGCGGTTGCACCCCGCCTCTGCAGGGACGCGACCACGCGTGACCTACGCCGAACGCCTGAAAGCGCTTATCGCGGTTTGGCCTGTCTTGCTGGTCTTCGTGGCCGTCGTGGGCGGTATATATCAAGGCTGGTTTACGCCCACGGAGGGTGCCGCGGTTGGGGCATTCGGCACGGGGCTTATCGCGTTTCTGGGTGGCGGGCTCACACGCCATACGCTGTCGGAGAGTTTCTATGTGACGGCGCGCTCCACGGCGATGATCTTTTTCATCGTGCTTGGCGCGGCCTTTTACAACGGCTTCCTCGCGCTCACGCAATTGCCACAAGAAGCGGCGGCCTGGGTGGGTGCAAGCGGTTTCAGCCCGTGGACCATTTTGCTTATTATCTTGGTGTTCTATCTGCTGCTTGGCTGTTTGATGGACAGCTTGTCGATGATCCTGCTTACTATCCCAATTTTTTGGCCCATCGTGCAGGAACTTGATTTCAACCTTGTCAGCATGGTTGATCTGCAAGCCGCGCGTTTGGATGGGATGATCGCTGGGGGAAAGGAAATCCCTGCGGTGTTGCTAAGTGAGGCGCAAGCGATGCTCGCCAACGGCCAAGAGTTGAGCCGGGAAATGACCCGTGAGATCAAGCTGCGGGGTGTTTCTGAGGGTGCCCTCAATCGCGTCAACATTGAACGGACTGCGATCTGGTTCGGCATTCTAGTGTTGATCGTTGTTGAAGTCGGTCTTATTACGCCACCCGTCGGCATGAACCTGTTCGTGATCAACGCGATGGATCGCAAGACGTCGATGGTCGACACTTACATAGCGGTTTTGTATTTTGTGTGCTCCGATTTGGTGCGTGTGATCTTGCTTGTCGTTTTTCCGATCATCACACTGATATTGCTGCCCATATAGACGAAACATGAAAGAGGAGCTTTAGCGATGAATATTGAAGGACAGGTTGCCCTTGTCTCAGGTGGTGCCAGTGGGCTTGGTGAAGCAACGGCACGCCATCTGGCGTCACTTGGCGCAGATGTTACTATCTTGGATCGCGATGGCGAGCGCGCAGCGCAGGTCGCGGCGGAAATCAGCGGGTATTCGCAACAGTGTGACATTACCGAAGAAGAGGCTGTTGCTGCAGGTGTAACATCTACGATGGCGCGTTTTGGGCAAGCGCCGCGTATCGTGGTGAACTGCGCTGGCATCGGTATCGCCGCGCGGATTGTTGGACGCGAAGGCAAGGTCTCGACACCGCTTTTTCGACAAGTAATCGAGGTTAATCTATTCGGCACTTACAATGTGATGACCTATGCGGCGCAAGCGATGATGGATCTGCCACCGCTTGAAACTGGCGAGCGCGGCGTGATTATCAACACAGCATCTGCCGCTTACGAGGACGGGCAGATCGGTCAATCTGCTTATGCGGCCTCAAAGGGGGCAATAGCCTCGATGGCTTTGCCTGCGGCGCGTGAGTTTGCGAAGATGGGTGTGCGTGTCATGACGATTGCGCCAGGGCTTTTTCACACGCCGATGATGGAAGGGCTGCCGCCTGAAACGGTCGAGGGCATTGTTGCGAATATTCCTTTTCCGCACCGTTTGGGCCAACCCGAGGAATATGCACATCTTGCGGCTGATATCGCGCGCAATGCTTACCTGAATGGTACGGTGATCCGCTTGGACGGTGCTGTGCGCTTGCCACCGAAATGAGTCAAGTGAGACCGACGACTATGGAACACCGTCCTGCTGATACTTTTGAACATTCTGTGCGCATTGGATGGGGTGACTGCGATCCAGCCAAGATTGCATATACAGGGCGTTTGCCTTGGTTCGCATTAGAGGCGATCAATGCGTGGTGGGAAGATAAATTTGACGGTGACGGTTGGTTCCAGATGGAGTTTGATCGCAATGTGAACACGCCTTTCGTGCGCCTTGAGATGGATTTTGTCTCGCCTGTCACGCCACGCCATCGGTTGATTTGTCATGTTTGGCCGGTGAAGTTAGGGGAGACGTCCATCGCGTTTCGCGTTGATGGGGATCAGGATGGCAAGCTGTGTTTCTCAACCCGCACGGTGAGCGTCTTTATCCAAGCTGATGAATTTCGAAAAATGCCACCACCTGATGATATGCGCCACATTATTGAAGCGCAAATTCCCTAAGATGCGTGAAAGAGGAAGATTGCGCTACGTGTCGAGCGAACCAAGCGGGCACCATATTCAGAACCCTGTCGAAAACGTATTGGACCTATGACCATCCGCTTGCTTCGCACTTTGATCGCCGCCGCAGATGCGCGCATCTTTAGTGAGGCCGCGGATATAGTTCATGTCACCCATGCCGCAGTCAGCCAGAAAATGCAGGCGCTTGAAGCTGATCTTGGCGTGACTTTGTTTGATCGCACGACACGAACATCCAAGCTCACACCCGTGCGTTTCAAGTCATCGAGAAAGCACGAGACGTTGTGAATGACTACGACACGCTTGTGAGCTCTGCTCTGGGGGATGGTGGGTTGAGCGGTGTGATCAAGCTTGGCGTTTTGCGGACCACTTTGACTGGGTTGACGCCTCGGGCGATGGCGGTTCTGAAAGCCAAGTTTCCTGAGATGGGTTTGCACATTAAGCTGGGCCTCGCCGCGACTTTGCTAGCTGATCTCGAGCGCGGAACTCTGGATGCGGCGATTGTAACGAAGCCGATCCTTATGCCCGTCGGGGCCGTATCTCGTGATCTCACTCAAGAGCCCATGCGCTTGATCATTGCGGTAAGACTGTCCGGCTTCGTGGCCAATGCCTGCAAAACTTTGACGATGCGGTAAATATTATGAGCCATGACCCTGTGGAGCAACCTCATAAGGTTAGGCAAAACATCCGCGAGTTGATTGAAGAAGCGGTTGGTTCCATGGGGCATTTGGTCAAAGTTGTGGTCTACATCACGGATGTGCGTCACCGCGAAGATGTGTACCGCACGATGGGCGAATATATCAAAGGGGTGCACCCAGTCTCGACGGGGTTGGTGGTGCAAACGCCGGCGCGGCCCGAACGGTTGGTTGAAATTGATATTACGGCAGTGATCCCAGAATGACGTCTACAGTATCCCTTACTCGACGGTTCACATTGGTCAAATCGAGGGTGGGCGCGCGTTGAATATCGTGCCCGCCGAGTGCGTGCTGGAGATGGAGTTCCGTCATCCGAGTGAAGCGCCAGCACGTCAGCTGCTGTCGGAGTTTGAGGGCATTGCGAAACGTGTCAGAACATCATTTCCGAACGCTAAGCCAATCACTGTGAACTAGATCAACGCATACCCACGCCTGAACACGGATCCCGCGAATAGCGCGGTCACCCTGGCCTGTGAATTGGCGGATGGCGCGTCTGCTACCAAGGTGTCTTTTGGAACTTAAGCAGGCTTTTTCGCGGAGCTGGGATTAAGCACAGTCGTCATCGGACCGGGTGATATGGCATCGGATGGGCATAAGCCGGATGAAGGCATATCCAAGTCGGAATTGATCGCGTGTTGTGTGATGATGGACAACATTTTGAACACGCTGACCACAGACGGTTAATCGAGCAGCTCCGCGTCTTGCTGTGCCAACCAAAGCTGAAAATCGCGGATCGTGCCTTCGAAATCATCGCCTGCCAAAGGACCCGATTGCGCATGTTGAGAGCGTAGCGCGATTTGCATTTTCTCCAGTTTTTCGCGGTCTTCTGTGTTGACCTCTTCCCAGAGCTGAATGCGCTCTTGAATTGTTGCTGCGTCCAGATCGTCGCCGTAAACCGACATCGTCCATTTGACGCGGATCTTTTCCGCAGAAATCGGGAAGATCGACAAGGACACCAACATACTTGCCGCCTGACTGGCCACTTGCGTGGGAAAGCGTGCGAATAAGGTGGATCGATGGCGCTCTGCATCGCTGAGACCTGCGGCACCCTTGCCTCGCCGTGCGGCGGTTTCCGGATAATTCGCCATATAGGATGTAAATCCTGGCCCTGATGCAGATTTCTTAGCCAAGCCCGTTGGTGTGTAGTCGTGCAGCGTTTGAGGGTGCACAACAGAGAGGTGATAGCCTTCCATAAAATTCTCAACGAGGCACTTCCAGTTGGTGTGCCAGACCTCTTCTGCCACATGGACCAGTCTGAATGTGTCAGATTTATAGGGCTCTAACAACGCATCCAAGGTTTCGGCTTCGTTGGAAAATGGTGCAGCTTCAGCATCAAGGCTACAATAAATAAAGCCGTTCCAAAGTTGGATGTTGTAGCTGTGCAACCGGCAAGAACTGGCATCAAAGCCCTTGTTTTCCATACGAGTGGCGCGCAGTAAAGCACCGTCGCGGCCATACATCCATGCATGATACGAACAAACAAATCGTTTAACGTTGCCACGCCCTTCGGCCAGCGGCATGCCGCGATGACGGCACACATTGGCGAGCACACGAACGACGCCGTCATCGCCACGCACAATGATCAGTGGTTCTTCCAGCAGCTGAACGGTGAAGAAATCGCCTGCCTCGGGCACTTCGTCTTGGCGGCCCAAACAGTGCCAACCTTTTTGGAGCACCGTTTTCTTTTCCCAATCGAAACGTTCGGCGGAGGTGTAAAAAATACCAGGTAGACCCATCGGACTGTCAGCAGGCAAGGCTGCAAGAGATTGTAAAATCGGCCTGAGATCAGTCATTGTACCCTCCTGCGGCTAGCGCGTGTGTTGATCCACTTTCGCCATCAAATACTGTGCGAAATCGTAGTTTGGGCGTTCGAGATGGGACAGGTGACCAGGTTTTGCCAAGCCTGAAGATAGACCGTTGAAGACCTTCTCTGTACAACCGCGATCCTCGATATTTACATCATCCAAGAGCGCCTTGAGGTCGGTGAAATTCTGAGAGGCATCCGCGTCCTCGCTATAGTCATCCGACATGCCGCCACCAAAGCGGATATGCACTTGACCAGGACCTTTAGGATGCAGGCTAAGATACCAGAAATAGCCAGGGGTCAGTGTGATCAGCAGCGACGGGTAGATAGCCAGTAGAAAGGTCGTGCGCCGTTCGTCGCCCTTGAGGCGCGTGTTGGTGTCATGCGCCATCGCGATTCTCAGCGTCTCGTCTTTGAGGATTGTGTGATAATTGAACGCCGTGAGGCCGGGGGGGCAGACCATGTCTTCAAGCTTGGAAAGCCCGCCAATAGTGCCCGCGTGACAAACAGGCAAATGATAGCTTTCCATGAAATTCTCGGCGAGGACTTTCCAGTTGGTGTCCCACACATGCTCTTCATAAAAGACCTCTGTGTAGTTGGTCATGTCGTAGCCAGCGATCATCTCTTCGACCTCGCCTAATTGCTCCACGACGGCGGGGACGTCTTCATTCAGCGTGATAAACACCCAACCGAGCCATTCTTCGCAGCGTACTTTAGGAAGCTTGTATTGATCTTTGCAAAACCCCTCGTTCAAGCTCATCGCAGGTGCGCCGCGTAAGGAGCCATCCAGATTATAGGTCCACGCATGATAAGGGCAGACGATAGAGCGCGCGTTGCCACGCCCGTGCAACAGCGTGGACATGCGGTGCAGGCATACATTCGATAGGCCACGCAAAGTGCCTTGGCCATCGCGCATCACCAGAACGGGCTGACCCGCAAGTTCGCAAGTGGTATAGTCCCCCGCATTCGCAAGGCCATCGGCGCGGCCAACACAGAACCAATCCTTGGCGAAGATGCTTTCTAGTTCGAGGTCCGCGAACTCTTGTGTTGTGTAAACCTCGGGCGGCATCGCGCGTGCGCTTTCAAACGGCTGCGCTGCGTTCGCGCGCAAGGCATCAACCGGATTTAAACTTTTGTTCGCCATGGCTTGTCTTTTCTCGGGGGGATGGTTTCGAAATCATCGAAGCAAAGTTTTGTCCCTTGTGACCGCCAGAAAACGACAGTGGATCGCGAAGAGGTCGGGAATTGAACATTTTGCGGGGCGAACTTTGGGAGTGCTGAAAGCAATGCGCACATTGATTATAGGCGGTGGGGTGTCCGGCCTTGCGCTAGCGGAAGCGTTAGAAGCGCAGGGGCGTGATTACTTGTTAGTCGAGGCGCGTGGCCGATTTGGTGGACGCATCCAGACGCATCCAGACGCAGCAATTTGAGGGTGCGGAGTTTGATATGGGCCCTGCCTGGTTCTGGCGGGGACAGCCGCGTATCGCCGCACAGGTGAAACGGTTTGGGCTGGCTGTGCTTGAGCAATACAGCACAGGTTTGCAAACGGTTGAGGATGGGCAAGGACGTGTGCAGCAGGTGCGTGGTTTCGCATCAATGCAAGGTTCATTGCGGCTTGAGGGTGGATTGAGCGTCTTGACGAGACGCTTGGCTGACACACTTCCTGACGCGCGCAAACGTTTGAATACGCAGGTCGAAGGGCTTTGCCGTGAAGATGGTCAACTCGTAGCGCATCTGGTTGGTAGTGAAACCCTTGAGGCTGATCAGGTTATCTCGGCACTGCCAATGCGTGTCCCCGCAAATCTGAAATTTGAGCCTGCACTGAAAGACACTACAATCGCGACGATGCAGGGCGTTTCGACATGGATGGCATGTGGGCGGGCAGGTTGCATTTTGCGGGAACGGAAGTCGCGCCAGAATTTGGTGGCTTCATCGAGGGGACTTTGGAAGCCGCTGAGGCGGTTTTGCGCAAGCTTTAAGGTCCTGGCAAAAATTGAACCGGTAAAGTCGTTTTCCGCACAGACGCTTGAGTGAGAGGTTGCTTATGCTTCTTTGAAGAAGAGGATAGAGCATGCACGACACCGGCCCCTCGTTTGAACGTTTTGAGTTTACGACCCATCCGAATGCGAGCGAACGCGCGCGGATCGGGCTTTTGGTCCTGCAATCAGATCAAACGATGGAACAGGAGATGCGCCAAATGACCGATGGTCTCGGAGTATCTTTGTATCATGCGCGCTTGCCCAACGACACGGTGGTGACGCCGGACACGTTGGCCAAAATGGAAGCAGTGTTGCCCATCGCAGCCGCCTTGCTTCCCGATTATCTGGGCCTGCACGCGCTCGGGTACGGTTGCACCTCTGGTGCGACAATCATCGGCGAAGATCGCGTTACAGAAATAATTAGGCAAAGCCACCCCTCGGTGCCCTCCAGCAATCCGCTCAGCGCCGCCAAAGCCGCATTGAAAGCGCTGGGGATCACCCGTCTCGGCCTTTTAACGCCCTACACGCCAGAGGTCACAGAGGCTATGCAACGGCGTTTCGAAGAGGAGGGGATTGCGGTAACAGTGGTCGGCTCTTTCGATCAGAAAAGCGACATCATAGTTGCGCAGATTGATCCTGCATCTATTTTGAGCGCCGTTGTTAGTCTCGGCCAATCAGAAGCCTGTGATGGGGTCTTCATTTCCTGCACCAGCTTGCGCGCAGCGGGCATTGTCGAAGAGGCGGAACGTCAGCTTGGCAAGCCGGTAACAAGCAGCAATCACGCGCTCGCGTGGCATCTGTTGCGGCTGGCTGGGATTGACGACGGGCTTGACGGGTTCGGCCAGCTCTTTCAAACATAGCACATCGAACTCGACCTCAATTATAAGCGACTACACATCCATGCAGATCAATGAAAATTCTCTCATCGAAGATCTCAGCGCGATGGTCCGTACGCCGAGCGTGAATCCCTTCGGCACCGCAGATCCGAAGCATCCCGCCGAAGAGGCGATGGCGCAGCTCTTGGAAAGCCGTATGCGCGAACTAGGCCTGGAGGTTGAGAGCGCAGACGTCGCTGACGGGCGGCGCAATGTCTGGGGACGCTTAAAAGGGCGCGGGTCTGGTCCGACCATCATGCTTGCAGGTCATTTGGATACGGTTGGCGTCGGTGGCTACGATGAGCCGTTTGATCCCGTGATCAAAGATGGCTGCATCTACGGGCGCGGATCTTGCGATATGAAAGCGGGCTTGGCTGCTTATCTCGAAGTCATGCGTTTGCTTATAGCGCGAGGCGAAAAGCTGGACGGGGATGTGATCCTAGCAGGCGTTGTTGATGAAGAGGATCTGATGATCGGTTCGCATCATTTCGGCACGCAGGGTCCGCATGTTGACTATGCCATTGTGGCAGAACCTAGCAATTTGGCGATCAGCACAACGCATCGTGGGCAAATGTGCATGATCTTGCGGACCTTCGGTAAATCCACCCATTCCAGCGTGCCTGAAAACGGGATCAATGCGATCTATCACATGGGCGCTGTGATTGAGACTTTGCAAAGCTACGCTACAAGCTTGTCACAACGAGAGCCGGATCCCCTGTGCGGTGCGCCCAGCTTTAGCATCGGCGCGATCAAAGGCGGGGAAGGACCGTCCTTGGTGCCCGATTTTTGCCAGATCGAAATTGATCGTCGCACGATCCCCGGCGAAACCTTTGAAATTGTCGCGGAAGAACTGCACGGCGTTCTCGCACCGCTTGCGCAGAGCATCCCTGATTTCAAATACGAGCTGCTCGCACCCAGCCTGAATTGCCCACCGCTGAAGACAGATATGACATCGCCTGTCGTCACCGTGCTGGCAAAAGCGCATGAAACCGTTACAGGCGAAGCCGCTGACTTCATGACCTTTCCCGGCTCAACAGATGCGCCAAATTTTGGCTGCCCGACAGTGATTTGCGGCGCGGGAGATCTGGCGCAGTGCCACTCGCTTGATGAATATGTCTCGATCGAGCAAGTCAAAACGGCGGTCAGCCTCTATTTGGAAACCATATTGCAGTTGCAAACACAGACCCTAGCGGAGTGAGAGACTGATGGATTGGCGAACGAAACTTTTAAATCCCACACCTCGTGCGAGGCGCGATTATGCGTCATTGGCGACGCCTGTGTATCGTGGCTCAACCGTCGTGTTCGAGGATCAATCGAGCGTGAAAGACAGCTGGGATCAGGCGGATAACGGCTATTCCTACGGGCTTTACGGAACACCGACTGCACTGGAACTCGCCGCGCGTCTTAGCGATATCGAGGGTGCGCATCGCACGTTGATTGTACCGGGTGGGCAAGCGGCGATTGCCTTGGTTTATTTCGCCTATTGCACCGCTGGCAGCCACGCGTTGGTGCCGCATTCTGCATACGGTCCCAACAAGGAAATGGCTGAAGGCATCTTGCGCGGTTTGGGCATCGAAGTGGAAGCCTACGACCCGTTGATTGGCGAGAGTATCAGAACACTTATTCGCGACAACACGGCGTTGATTTGGTGCGAAAGCCCCGGTTCCGTCACAATGGAAATTCAGGATGTTCCAGCAATTGCTGACGCGGCGCACGCGCGCGGCGTCGCCGTTGCGCTGGACAACACATATGCAGCGGGGGTGATGTTTGATGCCTTCGCACATGGCGTTGATGTCAGTATGCAGGCGCTCACAAAATATGTTGGTGGCCATAGCGATTTACTGCTTGGCTCCGTCTCTGCACGCGATGGCGCTGCCTTCGAAAAACTAGGGCCCGTTTATCGCCAGTTGGGCCTCGCCGTGTCACCAGATGACTGCAGCCTTGCCTTGCGCGGCTTACAAACTTTGCCTGTGCGTCTTGCACACCTTGAGGCATCAACTTTGCAAGTGGCGCACAGTCTTGCTGATCGTTCAGAGATCGAAGCGGTGTTCCATCCTGCCTTGCCCACTTGCCCCGGTCATGCGACTTGGCAAAGGGATTTTAGCGGCTCAACCAGTGTGTTCTCCATCCTCTTCAAAGAAAGTGTAACGCCTGCGCAAGTTGAAAACTTCATAGAAGCGCTGGAGCTATTTCACATTGGCCTGAGTTGGGGCGGCGTCCATAGTTTGGCTGTTGTCTATCCGCGACTTGAGCGGCCTGGAAAAGACTACTCGGGCCGTTTGGTGCGACTAAATATCGGCTTAGAGCAGCCGGATGATTTGATTGTTGATCTTGCGCGCGCCTTCGCGGCGATTGGCTAGCCACGTGTGAGGACAGATGTGATGCAGATTGGACTGATCGGATGTGGAAATATGGGGGGTGGTATGGCTTCCCAAATCATTGGTGCGGGGTACGGGCTGACCTGCTTTGATCCAAGCGCTGAGAATAGCGCGAAGGTCGCGGCAATAGGCGCACAGCTTGCCGCTTCTGCGCGTGAATTGGCGGCGTTGTGCGGCGTGATCATCCTGTCCTTGCCCAAAGCCACGATTGTCGAAACGGTGATGGAGGACATGCTGTCGAGCTTGCAGGAAGGCACGATTATATTGGATACATCGACTTCCGAACCTGCCACGTCACAAGCCATGTCTGCGAAAGGCTTGGTAGGTGGTTTTGCCTTTATTGACGGACCTGTCAGCGGTGGTCCCGCTGCAGCAAATGCGGGCAGCATGACGATGCTTTTGGGCGGCGACGGTGATGCTATCGAAACGCTGCGCCCTCTTCTGGATATCCTAACTGCGAAGACAGTGATCGTTGGTGGCTCCGGCGCGGGGCATGCAGCGAAGATCGCAAATAACATGCTCTGCGCGGCCAATCTTGTGTTGGTGAGCGAGGTAGTTCGCTTGGGGCAAGCGGCGGGTGTGCGCCCGCAAGACTTGCTTGAGGGGATCAACGCTGGCTCAGGGCGTAGTGGCGTGAGCGAGGTTAATTTCGAGAAATGGATCCTGAATGATACATTCGATTCAGGTTTTACGATGGGTTTGATGCGCAAGGATGTTGGTCTTGCATTGGGTCTTGCCGAAAGATCTGGCGTTGATATCAGCGGCTTCGCGCAGATCGCTGATATTTGGCTGAACACGTCTGGCGATATCGACGACGCTGACGATTTCAACGCGATTGTAAAACGTGATCCGAAAGGAGCTTGAGATGTCAGAACGCAAACAAAAGTTACTGACTGCGATGGCAGAACTTGGGCTAGGCACGCACCCCCAAAGCCTGATCAACGGCGCGCTTTGTGATGGCGCTGGCGCAGATATTTGGCTGGTGGATCCGTTCACCGAAGAGGTTTTGCTAACCTATCCTGATGCGGATGCAGCCCTTGCAAATGCGGCATGCGACGCCGCGCAAGACGCGCAGCAAACATGGCTGAGAGCGTTCTCAGCCGCCGCGCGTGGGCAAGTCATGCAAGACATCTCGCGCGCTGTTTTGGTACATGCCGAGCCGCTCGCCACCATTGAGGCTATCGTTGCAGGCAAGCCCATCCGCGATTGTCGCATCGAAGTGGCTAAAGTGGCGGAAATGTTCGCCTATTACGCGGGTTGGGCGGACAAATTGCATGGCGAAGTCATTCCCGTGCCGTCTGGCCATTTGAATTACACCCAACGCGAACCCCTTGGCGTGGTGTTCCAGATCACTCCATGGAACGCGCCGATCTTCACGGCCGGCTGGCAGATTGCACCCGCGATTGCGACGGGCAATGGCGTTGTTATCAAACCAAGCGAGCTGACGCCGATCACCACCGTCGCACTGGTAAAGATTGCGGAGCGCGTGGGCCTACCAACGGGCCTCGTCAACGTTCTCTGTGGTTTGGGTCCAACCACCGGGCAGGCCGCCATCGCGCATGCCGCAGTGCGTAAGGTGGTGTTTGTCGGCTCGCCCGAAACAGGACGACAGGTTGCAATCGCAGCTGCGTCGGGATTGAAACCGGCGGTTCTGGAATTGGGCGGAAAGTCTGCAAATATCGTATTTGAGGATGCGAATCTTGAGCACGCGTGCCTTGGCGCGCAAGCGGCGATTTTTTCGGGTGCGGGACAAAGCTGTGTAGCGGGCTCGCGATTGCTTGTGCATCGCTCCATCCACGAGAGGCTGATCGATATGCTCTCAATTGGCATGAACAAGATCCAATTGGGCGACCCTTTGGCTGATGCAACCGAGGTTGGTCCGATCAGCAACGCACGCCAGTTTGAGCATGTGCGCCAAATGCTGATCGACGCCAACGATGCGGGTGCCGATGTGCTCAGCAGGAACACTGAAGATGGACAAGGCTATTTCGTGCCGCCAACGATTTTGAAGGGCCTGTCCAACACAGCCAATGCCGCGCAGAAAGAGATTTTCGGGCCCGTCGTAACAGCGATCCCGTTTGATGATGAAGCAGAAGCAATCGCATTGGCGAATGCCACAGACTTCGGATTAGCGGGGGCCGTGTGGACTGCAGATGTGAGCCGCGCGCACCGCATGGCAGAGGCCGTACGCGCTGGCACATTCTGGATCAACAGCTACAAGGCAATTCACGTGTCCTCGCCCTTTGGTGGCTCTCTTAATTCTGGTTTTGGGCGTTCAAGCGGCACTGACGCTTTGATGGAATATACCTCCGCGAAAAGCGTATGGCTCGATAGCGCATCCACCCCGCGCATTGCGTTTGGGTATGTGTCTTAGGGGGATCCTTGATGGATTTGATTGAAGATGTGAAAGCTGCGCTAAGGGCGTCACGGCAGGGCGCAACGGTGCTGAATTTGGGTGTTTTTGACACGTTTCCCGAATTGGCGGGCAGGCTCTTCGCGCAGATCAGTGGCAATGTGGCAGTGGGGTCGACGGTCCATTCTGTGTACGCCGCTGATGCGACTTTGGTTGAAATAACCACCTACGACATTGCCGAAACTGCACGCCGCAATTTCGAACCGGGCGGCGCTGCTGCAACGCTGCTTTTTGCGCGCGGCGCACATGCGGTTATGGCACATCGCGTCGCGCATAAGATATGGGCCGATGGCGACACCACGCTTGCCCTTGCGATCAAAACCAGTTGCGCGCGGGTGCTCTCCAATGACATCCATCCCGCAGCGAAGATTGGTGCGGGGTTTTGGTTGGATCATGGCTTGGGCTTTGTTGCGGGTGAAACGTCGGTGATCGAGGAGGATGTTTCGATCTGGCACAACGTCACGCTTGGCAGCACGCTGAACACAGGCGGTGCGCGTCGCCATCCGCACATTGGCTCAGGCGTTGTGATCGGGGCAGGAGCGACGATTTTGGGCGAGGTCACGATTGGCGCAAACGCCAATATTTCAGCAGGTGCAATTGTACTTGAAGATGTCCCCGTAGGTATGCGTGCGTTAGCAACCAAAGCCACGGTGCGCGGGACAGCACGTGTGAGTTTTTTGAACACTGAAAAATCAAACAAATGAACGCGTCCTTTGGAATTGATCATCCGCTTGTGGCGACCCACGACATCGACGCCCTGCGCGCGCGCTTGATCGCGATGGGGTTTAATATGACCTCGATTGGCAAACATCCTTGGGGTACGAGCACCAGCCTTGCGATGTTTGAAGGCTGTCTACTTGAGATTATGGGCGTTTATGATGACACGCTTTTGGACGAGGTACCTGCGGGTGGTTTTCGCTTCGGGCGGCATGTTTATGAGCATTTACAGCAGCGTGAGGGCGTGGCTTTGTCTGCACTTCACAGCACAGATTCTGTCGCGGATGCAAAACGCGCGCAAGATGTGGGCTTGCATGTCGCGGGGCATTTGGAATTTGGTCGCGATGTGACTTTGCCGGATGGAACAGAGGGACGCACGAAAACCACGCTTGCGTTGATGCCCAACGCGCAATTCCCGCGCTTGTCGTTTTTCTTGTGCCAACAACATCGCCCTGATCTAATTTACGTACCTGAGTGGTTAGAGCATCCGAATACTGTAAATGGCATTTGCGGTGTCACGATTGTTGCGGATGGAATGCATCACGCGGATCTTAAGTGCCAGTTTACAGGGCTTTATGGCGAAGGCACTGCAATGTGCGACTGTTTGGAGTTTCAAACTGCAAACGGTGTTCTTCGGGTTTTGAGAAAGGCGGATTTCGAACGTGATATCGGGCCGCTTACGAAAGATATTCAGACGGAACAACAACCAAGTATCGCCGCCATGGATTTTTCACTGGACGATCTGACGGTCTTGGAAACCTATCTGGATCAGGCGGGTGTCGAATATAAACCTATTGAAAATGGCTTAGTTTTGGACAACGTGACGCAAACGGCCAATACTCTGTTCCGATTTTTTCAAACGCTCTAGACTGTTCTAACGTCGCAATTGCTGCAATCCTTCTGAGGAATACAAAGCAAAGGATCCCACCTTTAGCGCAACTGTTGTTCATTAGTGTAACGAAGACCTCTCGATTGAGAGCGTTGAAGACCCAAGCTGTCCTGACAATGGCGTTGTCCTTGAAGTTGAGGCATGTGGCGATTGCCCAGCCTGTCATACGGGCGCGGCCTACATATGCGAAAGCGCAGTGGTGCCGGGCTTTGGTGCACTGAGCGCATATGCAAAATTTATGGCGGTGCCGTTCGAACACAATCTCGTTCATTTGCCAGACACGATCACGCCCGCTTAAGCTGCAGGCTTGGGCTGTCGCGTGGCGACTGCGTGGCATGCGATGACAGATCGCGCCAATGCGCGCGCGGGCGATTGGGTTGCGATCCATGGGACAGGCGGCATTGGCCCCTCCGCGTTGCTTTTGGCCAAAATGCTTGGTGCGCAGGTGGTGGTAGTAGACATCGTTGAGGAAAAGCTGACCTAGGCCAAATCACTAGGTGCGGATGCTTCTGTGAATGCGGCAAACGGAGATGTAGCCGCCGCTATTCGTGAGATCACGGGCGGTGGCGCACAAGTCTCGATTGAAGCGCTGTGAATTGCGCAGACAACGAATGCCTCTGTTGGATGCCTTGCCACGCTTGGGCGGCACGTTCACGCGGGCATGCCCGCGGGGGATGGCATCATGGAAATCAACATCCGCGCGCTCTATTCCAAGCAGCTCGTGTTTTTTGGCATGCGCGGCATGCCGCCTTGGAAGTATCCCTCATTGCTTGCGATGATTGAGCGCGGCTATGTGGATTTGACGCCTATGTTGGACCGCGAAGTCAGCCTATCCGGCGCAAGTGCAGAGCCGCGCACAATGAAAGGCGCGACGCCGCCGGCTACCACGGTGATCACGGATTTCCCGCGTTAAATCATACCGGATCAGTCGAAGTGGCGCACCAGCGGTGCGGCAGCGCGAAAAATGTCGATCAATGTGTAGATCGCGTCGTCATCCAAAAGGTCGTCATCACTGATGGTTGCCTGACAGCCCCAGTCGACCATTTTTAGGAAAGGCGCAGCTGGATCGTCATTGTTATATCCTTCGGGAACGACATTGAGCGTCTTTCGCGTGATCAAACCTTTCGGGAACACTGACTTGAAATCTGGATCTTCAAGGACTTCCACCAAACCCTGTGGATCCTCAACAAGGTGGTCGCGTGTTCGCTTCATCGCGTCCTTTGAGGGCTGCAATAAAGCGGCCCCTGCAAAGCAATTTTCAGGTTCGATATGGAGGTAATAGCCGAAGTTCTCTTCGGGATGACCTATATTGGCGAAGATGTCGATTTGTGTGCGATAGAGCCCCGGTCCACTCCGTTGGCGCGCGTCTTGAAAGAACTTGGTGTAGCTTTGCTTTGGCTTGCTCTTGGTCTCTGCGACAAGTGTATCGAAACGCTCTGAATAGTCGTGCAAGGTCTGCGCGACGCCTGCAAAATTGCGCATCGCATCGTCGCGCTCTTCGCGGTGTTCATCCACCCATGCTTTGCGATTATTAAGCGCGAGGTCCTTGAGGAAGGTGAATGTTTCCGGCTCGATCATGGCAGGCCTCCAGCGTGATATGTGCGGAGCGGTGTCATCCGCTCACACACAGTAGTTACGCTACCTAGAAGGATTTCTCAATTCGATCCAACGTCTCCATCGCGCCCAACACATCAGCTACTGCGCCATTCGGTGTGCGCCCTTCTTTGATAGCAGAGATGAATTCACGGTCGATCAATTCGATCCCGTTATTCGACATGGCGACACCGCTCAGATCAATCTTATTGTCGTTCCCATCATAAAGATCGTCATAGCGCGCAATGTAGGTGCCATTGTCGCAAATGTAGCGAAAGAACGTGCCGAACGGGCCATCGTTGTTGAAGCTGAGCGAGAGCGTGCAGATCGCGCCGTTCGCTGCCTTAAGGCCGATGGACATATCCATTGCAATGCCTAGGTCTGGATGCATTGGGCCTTGTAAACCATTCGCTGTAACTGCAGGTCCACCCGTCTGGTATTGGAACAAATCTACCGTGTGGCAGGCGTGATGCCACAGCAAATGATCGGTCCAGCTACGCGCCTCGCCTTTGGCGTTGGTGTTGGTGCGGCGGAAGAAATAAGTTTGAGCATCAAGCTGTTGCAGGGTGAGCTCGCCTGCTTGGATCTTGCTGTGGATCCATTGATGCGACGGATTAAAGCGGCGCACTTGCCCAGCCATCGCGACCAGCCCGGTCTCTTCCTGAACGCGTACAATTTCGAGACTGTCAGCCAGCGAATCCGCCATAGGGATCTCGACCAGCACGTGTTTACCCGCTTTCATACAGGCGATGGATTGCGCTGCGTGCAGGTTTGTGGGCGTGGAAAGGATTACCGCATCCACATCATCACGCGCAAGGCATTCGCCCAACGTCGTTGCTGCGTGGCCAATGCCGCGTTCTGCCGCCAACGCGTCGATCTTAGTTTGGGTCGGTCCCATGATCGAAGTGACTGTGACCTCGTCAATCTGGGCCAAGGCGTCGAGATGTTTCAGTCCAAACGCGCCATAAGCACCCGCTACACAAATCCGCATGATCGCCTCCTATTCGTGGTTTTCTAAAATAATATGACCAACCGCGGTGTTGGACGCGGGCACGTGATAGTGGCGATGTACCTCCGTAACTTTGTCGTTCAAAGCGCCACGCATGACGTGCCACATGACCATTTCGATGCCCTCGGAACCGGTTTCGCGCAGATACTCTTCGTGCGTGATCTGGCTGGCAGCGATGGGATCCTCCGTCATCATATCAAGGAAGCGTTTGTCCCAGTCTGCGTTGATCAGGCCTGCGCGTTCCGCTTGCAACTGATGGCTCATCCCACCGGTGCCAAAGATCATCACGTTCAGGTCTTCGTCATAACTGTCGATTGCGCGTCGGATGGCTTTGCCAAGCTGGAAACACCGATTGCCTGTGGGTGGCGGGTACTGCACAACATTGACGCAGAGCGGCACGACGAGGCAGGGCCAATCGTCGTCCTGCGCGATTTCTCCGAACATGATCGACATAGGAACGGTTAAGCCGTGATCGACCTCCATTTCGTTCATGATTGTCAGATCGAACTCATCCAGAATGACCGACTGGGCGATATGGCTCGACAGTCGTTGATGGCCTTTCACGACGGGCACGGGACGCGGCCCCCATCCCTCATCCGCCGGATGATATTCTGCGGCACACCCCAGCGCAAAGGTCGGGATGCACGACGCATCAAACGCGGTGCAATGATCGTTATAGACCAGAAAGATGACGTCGGGCTTGTTGTCTTTCATCCACTTGCGGCTGAATTCAAAACCCTCGAATGCGGGGACCCAATAGGGTTGTTCTGTGATGCCTTGATCCATTGCGATGCCGATCGCGGGCACATGGGAACATCCGACGCCTGCTGTTAGTCGTGCCATTAGCTTTTCTCCCATTCGGATTTATAACGATTGCCTTCAATCGAGCGACCGCCGTTGAGCATCATGTCTCTGTATTCTTCGCGGCTCACGCCGGTCATCATTGCGGCGAGGTCTTGGAAGGTGATCCCATCGAATGCGGCCAGTTTGGACGTATAATAAATGTTGCCGCCCAGTTCCAAAAGCCGGTTCCAATCGCGATCCCGTACCGCTTGGCGTTGCTCTTCGGTCATTGGATATTTTGCGAGATACGCTTCTGGATCTTCTTTCATCGCTTCGCGATTCTTGGCTTGCCGCATCGAAATGCAGAACATGTTCAAATGATACCCCTCACGCGAGCGATCTGCGTCAAAGACGTAGGTTCCGGGGATGTCTTCGTAGTTTTTTTCCATGTCCAGTCCTTGGGTTTCAAGGTGAGAAAGGTCGCGTTGGCGCGATGCATAGCGTCAGCTTAGCCTTAGTTGAGCGGCCGCAAAATAGAAAATTCAATAGGACATTCAGGTATTCAATTTAAGTATAGGTAGGAGTAGCTGCGTGTGTTGCGGCCTGTCTCAAGAGATCAAAGAAATTGGTCTGCGTGGGGGTTGGCTTCCAATCCGCGCGATAGGTTAAGCCAATGGATCGTGTACTTTTGGGCAAGGATATGTCGAGCGGTATGATCAAGCCTTGCGCGCGCTCTACCTTGGTCTGTTGCAAGGAAATCAGCGTCACATAATTGCCCTTAGACAGTAAACCGCGCACGAGCACCAAAGAACTGGAGACAACACGCACTGGAGTGACGTCTGCATTCTCAATGTCGAGCATGTGGTAGAGGTAGGTCCCCGTTGGTGTCGCCTTTGGTGGGGCTATCCAAGGGTAGGTCATCGTGTCGGCTACGCTTAGGTTTGATTTGTGTGCAAGCGGATGATGGGGGCCGACGACGATGGCTAAGGAGTCGTCCAGTAGTGGTTCTTGAATGACATCATCGCTGGGCAAAGGGTCGCGCAAGGCACCGACCAAAACATCAAGGTCGCCATGCCGTAAGCCGCGCAGTAATTCTGCATAGGGGCCATCTACCGTACGTACCTGTATGCTCGCGCCATGCACTAGCAGTTTATCTATCGCTTCTGGTAATATTGAAGTGCGCGATAGCGGCATGGATCCGACCACAATCGTTGTATTATCGTCTTCGCTTAATCGCGTGATCTCATCGTAGCCTTGGCGCAACTCTGCTGCGGCCAGCTTGACCGCGCGCGCGAAAGGTTCGGCTTGCGGCGTTAGTTCAATCCCTTTGCGGCTGCTTACAAAAAGTGTCATGCCCGAAAGTTTTTCTAGATCACGTCCCGCACGGTGAATTGAAGGTTGCGATATCCCGATCGCGCGCGCCGCGAGGCTGAAACCACCCGTCTCCCAGATGGCCACCAGTGCGCGCAGCTGTGACGCGGTCACTTGATTTTGAAACCCCATATTTGGCTTGTCACTCCGCCGCGCGGCCGATCTGACCGCATCATCAGCGCCGTTGTCGAGAAGTTGGAACAGGTTTTGAACGCGTACGTGCAGAGCCGCTCCTGATTGGGTGACGAACATGCCATTGCGACGACGCTCAAAAAGCGGGGTGCCAAAGTGCTCCTCTAGTCGCGTGATCGCTTGTGTGACAGCGGGTTGAGATAGATGAACGCGTACGGCAGCCGCACTTATTCCACCTTGGGATGCAACTTCTTTGAATGCCTTAAGATGACGTAGATTTATGAATTTTACGGACATTACAGAGGGTTTTCAGTTTTAACGCAATTGGATGACGACAAGTCTTATAGCCAGAAATTATACTGTTTCTCGGGAATTGAAATAGCTGTTGTGCCCTGCCTTGGGATAGTTTTTGAGCAACGCGTGGCTGCCTAGGCCTGCACGCATTTATAACCCGTTTGGAGGCTCTTCCATGTCTGACAAAAAAACCGCCCTTGTTATCTCTGCGCATGCCGCTGATTTTGTGTGGCGCGCCGGAGGCGCGATCGCGCTGCATCAGAGCCTAGGGTATGAGGTCACAGTTGCCTGTCTGTCCTATGGTGAACGCGGCGAAAGCGCGAAGCTGTGGAAGCAAGAGGGTATGACGCTGGAGCGCGTAAAAAAGGCCCGAAAAGAAGAGGCGCAGAATGCTGCAAACGCGCTTGGGGTGACAGACATACGCTTTCTTGATCTGGGGGATTATCCGCTGCGTTTGGATCGCGATGCGCAGGATCAAATGGTCGATATTATCCGTGAGGTGCAGCCAATATGGATGATGAGCCATTCAAAATGGGACCCCTATAATACGGACCACATGAACACGACACGGTTTGCATTAGAATGTCGGATGATCGCGCAAGCCTGGGGGCATAATCCGGGTGAAAAGGTGCTCGGGGCACCGCAAATGTATTTGTTTGAACCGCATCAGACCGAGCAGATGGAATGGAAACCGAATGTGTTTCTCGACATCACATCAGTTTGGGACAAAAAGCGCGCCGCGATTGAATGTATGCAGGGGCAGGAGCATCTGTGGAATTTCTACACCAATGTCGCTGAAAATCGCGGTAACCATTTCCGCCGCAACTCTGGTGGCATGGCAGGGGGACGCAAAGCAGAATACGCGGAAGGCTTTGAGATGATCTTTCCGCAGACCGTGGATGAACTGGCATGATTGCGGCAGGCACAACGGGCGTTGTTGTTCAACAAATCGAGCGCGCGGATCAATCCATCATTGACGGATTAGCAAAATGTGGCGTTGCTACGGTGCATGAGGCGCAAGGCCGCAAGGGTTTGCTTGCTGATTATATGCGCCCGATTTATGCGGGATCACGCATCGCGGCTAGCGCGGTGACTATCCTTGCACCACCCTGCGACAATTGGATGATCCACGTTGCGATTGAGCAACTTCAGTTGGGAGATATCCTTGTGCTGGGCACAATCACCCCCAGCAATGCAGGCTACTTCGGCGATCTTCTAGCAAGTTCCGCAAAGGCGCGGGGCTGCAAGGGTTTGATAATCGACGCGGGCGTGCGTGATGTGGCCGATCTTACCGAAATGGGCTTTCCGGTCTGGTCAAAGGCGGTGTTTGCGCAGGGCACGATCAAAGAGACATTGGGTAGCGTGAACATCCCCGTCGTGTGTGCTGATCAGTTGATCAATCCCGGTGATATTATTGTAGCTGATGATGATGGCGTGTGTGTGGTGTGCCGCGAAGAGGCGGCAGATGTCCTTGAGAAAGCGCAAGCGCGCGAGGCCAATGAAACAGCAAAGCGCGTGCGCTTTGAGGCCGGCGAATTAGGCCTTGATATCTATGAGATGCGCGGGCGTTTGGCTGAGAAGGGTCTAACTTATGTCTGATGGCATCCGTGCCATGTGGATGCGGGGCGGGACGTCGAAAGGCGGCTATTTTCTTGCTTCTGATTTGCCGGATGATCCAAGGATGCGCGACGCTGCATTGCTCTCGATTATGGGCAGTCCCGATAATCGCCAGATTGACGGCATGGGCGGTGCGGATCCTTTGACGTCTAAGGTTGCAGTTGTGCGCACATCTGAGCGCGAGGGCGTAGATGTGGACTATCTGTTCCTGCAAGTTTTTGTGGATCAGGCGATTGTCACTGATGCGCAAAACTGCGGTAATATCCTTGCGGGTGTTGGCCCTTTTGCGATTGAACGCGGCTTGTTGGCAGCGCAGGATGGCGAAACTCCCGTGACTATTTTTATGGAGAATACAGGCCAGATTGCGCAAGCTATCGTGCAAACGCCTGATGCGCGCGTGATGTATAAAGGCAGTGCGCAGATTGATGGTGCACCCGGCACCTCGGCCCCAATCCCGATTGAGTTTAAGGACACTGCAGGCAGTTCTTGCGGTGCGCTCTTGCCAACGGGAAACGTCGTTGATCAGGTCAACGGCATTGCGGTAACGATGATCGATAACGGCATGCCCTGCGTGGTGATGCGCGCGCAAGACTTGGGGATTTCGGGCACGGAAGATCCTGTGGATATTGAAGCAAACGCACCGTTGAGAGAACGGCTAGAGGCTTTGCGTTTAACCTGTGGTCCCTTGATGAACTTGGGTGATGTTACGGATAAAACAGTCCCCAAAATGACCATGGTATCGCCTGCGATTGATGGCGGGGCGATCATGACTCGAACGTTTATTCCCCATCGCTGTCATAAAACCATCGGTGTGCTTGGTGCTGTTAGTGTGGCCACCGCGTGTTTGCTTGATGGTGCGCCTGCGCATGATCTGGCCGATACCGGATCAGGTGACACGCGTAGCCTCAAAATCGAGCATCCGACTGGGGAAATGACGGTTGTTGCCACCCTTAAAGGCGATACAGTCGCTTCAGCAGCCATCTTGCGCACAGCGCGCAAATTGATGGATGGCATCGTATTTATAGGAGATGCATGATGGACGCTGACTGGATCCCGTTTCATCCCAATCCGAAGACGCCTGATTTCGTGGTACAAGAAGGGGCTGTGGATGCGCATTGTCATGTGTTCGGCCCTGTCGCGGAGTTTCCTTATGCGCCTGAGCGCAAATATACGCCATGTGATGCGGGCAAGGACCAACTGTTCGCGCTGCGCGATCACTTAGGATTTTCACGCAATGTGATTGTGCAAGCGACCTGTCACGGCAAAGACAATCGCGCGATGGTTGATGCGTGTCGTGCAGGGGGTGATCTTGCGCGCGGAATCGCGAGCGTTGGAGCGGATGTCACGGATGAAGAGCTAGCGGATATGCATGATGCAGGCGTTCGTGGTGTGCGCTTTAACTTTGTGAAACGTTTGGTGGATGCGACTCCGAAAGAGGTCTTTATTGGGATCGCAGAGCGGATTGCAAAACTCGGCTGGCATATCGTTGTCTACTTTGAGGCCGCAGACCTCGAAGAACTTATTCCGTTCTTGGAAAGCCTTCCGACAATCATCGTCGTGGATCACATGGGGCGCCCTGATGTGAGCAAAGGCGTTGATCATCCCGATTTTCAACGCTTTGCCGACCTGATGGCGCGCAATGAAAACATCTGGACCAAGGTAACATGCCCCGAGCGCCTGACCATCGCGGGGCCACCGTACGACGATGTGATTGCGTATGGCGCGCATATTGTGGCGCGTTTTCCAGACCGTGTGATCTGGGGCACCGATTGGCCACATCCGAATATGAAATCCCATATGCCCGATGATGGCGCGTTGGTGGACTACGTTCCCAAGATTGCGCCGACGGCTGAATTGCGGCAAAAGTTGCTCGTTGATAATCCGATGCGATTGTACTGGAGCACCCATGACGAAACTGGCCCCGATTGATGACACGATCACGCTTGCTGATCTGACAAACGATCCGTTCCCGATTTATAGCAGGCTCCGCCGCGACGCGCCTGTAGTGCATGTTGCGTCCATGGGGCGCACGCTTGTGACCAAAGCGGCGGATACGAAATATGTCAAAGACAATCCGAAGCTGTTTAGCTCGGATGATCCAAAGACGCCGATGACGCGTGCCTTCCAAGCCCATACCTTGATGCGCAAAGACGGGGCGGATCACATGCGCGAGCGTATGGCTATGGCCCCTGCTTTCGCGCCGAAGGTTATCAAAGAAGATTGGGTGCCCGCCTACGAGCGGATCGCGGAAGAATATGTCGCGCGTTTGCCGCTTGGAGAAGTTGTGGATCTGTTTCCAATGCTCGCAGGCCCCTACGCAGCGCGTGGTTTGGCTGTGCTACTTGGGATGGAAGAGGCCACGGATACACAAATGCAATGCTGGAGCCAAACGTTGATCGATGGCGCGGGCAACTTTGGTCTGCGCGATGATCTGTTTGCAGCCTCTGATGCAGCGAATACAGAGATGAATGCGCTGTTAGACGCCGCGCGTGAGCGTCATCTGGTTACGCCCAATAGCTCCGCTTATTCGGTTATGCTCAACGCGCAGGACCCTATCGAGATGAGCCAGATCTACGCCAACATCAAAATCGCGATTGGTGGTGGCATCAATGAACCGCGCGATGCTTTATTGACTATTCTTTGCGGACTTCTGAGCAATCCAGATCAGCTCGCCGAAGTGAAACGGAAAGGCGACTGGGACAAAGCGTTTGAAGAAGGCATTCGCTGGGTTGCGCCGATCTCTGCCTCCGGTCGCGTGACGACGCAGGACACAGAAATTCGTGGCCACCTGATCCCCAAGGGCGAGACGGTGATGACCATTCAAGCCAGCGCCAATCGCGATGAAGAGATCCATGAGAATGGCGAAGCGTTCATGGTTTATCGAAGCCCCAGCACGCATCAATCGTTCGGCAATGGCCCACACTTTTGTCAAGGCACCCATGTGGCGCGCCGTGCGGTGGGGCAGGTGATGTTGCCGATGTTGTTTGATCGTTTCCCGAACATGCGCATCCCGAACCACGATGATGTGATTTGGCGCGGTTTCGGGTTTCGGGGACCTGTTCAAATGCCTGTGCTACTGCAATAGGCGCGCTTATAAAAGCATCGGGAACCAATCTGTGCGCAGCTTTTGCCCGGCTTTCATCTCGTGTCCTGGAAACGGGGGAGATGTCGGACCGGGCCGTTCTATGTAGCGCGCATCATCACCTAGCAGACGTAGGGAAAAGGCGCGGCGGCGCTGCGTGCTGTCGTTGCCGCGTGCACCATGAAGGGTCTTGTAGTTGAAGGCGACCGCGTCACCTGGCTCCATCGCCCATTCGAGCACCCTCATGCCCTCAGCGTCTGGATCGGGCACGGGCAGATAGTCATCCTCGTCGGGATAAAAACTGGTTTCTGCCAACCAACGCGTTGGAAGGACTGGCTTTTCCCAGCGGTGAGATCCAGAAATACAACGTAAGGATGCTTCACTAACAGGGTCCAAAGGCGACCAAAAGCTCACGGTTTGTTCGCCCTCAACAAAGTAATAGGGGCTGTCTTGATGCCACGGTGTTGGTTTGGACGTGCCCGGCTCTTTCACCAGCACATGATCATGAAACATCTGGACGGTTTTGGATTTCATCAGCTCTGCGGCAACTGCTGCGGCAGGCGAAGCATGGATTGCCGCTTCAAATTCGGGGATGCGCGTCCAATTGCAATAGTCATCAAAGAAACGTCCGCCTTCGCCCTCTTTGAGGTTTTCTGCCGCGTAGGGTCCGGGGTCTGCCATATTG
>ERZ1048872.841-NODE-841-length-29911-cov-24.201601_pt1 | contig 29911 bp, 34 predicted proteins | sample MGYA00383100_ERZ1048872 | MGnify/ENA primary metagenome ERZ1048872 (study PRJEB29581, sample SAMEA5548370) | metagenome | biome: marine; feature: coastal; material: water | depth 50 m | study: Short-term variability in the microbial, nano- and picoplankton...
TTCGGGGGGTGAACGCCAGAGGGTGTCGATAGCCCGTAGCCTATTAAGCCAGCCGTGTTTGATGTTGATGGACGAACCTTTGGCGGCGCTCGATTACCGGGCGAAGGCTGGGATACTACCACTGATCCAATCACTGCCCCAGCGCTTTGGAGTGCCTGTGATTTACGTCACTCACGCGCTGGATGAGGTTGCTCAGGTAGCTGACCAAGTTGTTACGATGAAGGAAGGCCGCGTGATTGCGCAAGGACCAACGGCTGAGATGTTAGAACGGCCTGATATGCAGGGGCTATCGGGCCGGTTTGAGGCGGGCTCGATCCTTGAAGGCGTGATCAACGGTCATGATCATACGTTGTTCCTGACCCAAATCGACGTAGGCGGACTACCATTCGAGATGCCTTATCTGGAAGCACCGATCGGGACGCGTTTGAGGATTCGAGTGCGGGCTCGTGATGTGACCTTGGCAATCAAACGGCCCGAGGGGATCAGCACTCGTAACATTCTGGCTGGCAAGGTGATGCGACTGATGCCCGAAGAAAACACTGCCTTTACCGAAGTGCTCGTTGATCTAGGCCCTACGCGCGTTCAGGCGCGGGTGACCCAAGCGGCCGTTCTAGATTTGAATCTGGTTGAAGGTGGCGAGGTTTTTGCCCTCATCAAGTCGGTTAGCTTTGACAGGCGCGCCCTGCCCGGTGTGAAACGCGGGTAACGGTTGCCGGACTTGCCTCGCCGCTAGCGCACTGTCATGTCTTGAGCGCATTCGGGGTAATTAATGTTCAGGTCAATCTCTCAGTTCACTGCCGTTGTTTGGCTTGTCATTATCGCCACGATGGCGATGCGTTTCGCATTCTTTATGGTGTGGCCGTATCTGGCGATCATTCTACATCAGGACCACGGACTGAACGCGTTTGAGGTCGGGGCTTTTCTGGCGACCTCAGGGGTGATCGGAAGCTCCATCGGGTTCTACACAGGCTATCTGTCCGACAAATTCGGGCGACGCGTAGTTATTCTGGGTGGCTTGGTTTGTTCGATAAGTGCCTTAGTCACATTGGGGCTAAGTGACAGTTTGTTGCCGATAATGATCGCTATGATTGTTCAAGGCGTTGCTCGGCATGCGATTGAAGGCACCGGAAAAGCCCTGCTGACGGACGAGCTTGAAGACCGCAAGGCTAAGGATCTGGCGCTCCACGCGCGCTACTATGCTTTGAACATAGGGGCTTCGTTTGGGCCATTGGTCGGGGTCTACTATGGGCTGACCGGCAAGCAGACAACCTTTCTTCTGGTCGCGGTGATGACTGGTCTCTATTTGATCGTGGCCACGCTGATATTCTTTCGCCACACCCCCAAAAAGGCACCCAACAAAAGCAGCAGTTTTTCGTTTCGTTTGGTGCTACGCACGCTCGGCGACGACCGGCGGTTTATGGTGTTTGTCGTGGCAATGTTCTTTGGCCTGATCGCTTATTCGCAGCTTGAAGCAGGCGTCGTCCAATACCTTCGGGTTGCGATGCATCCAGATGTTATTGCGTTTTACCCGATTGTAACCCTGACCAATGGCGTGACGGTACTTGTGTTGCAGTTTCCGCTTCTCGCGCTGACAGAAAGGTTTGAGCCAGCCACGCGGTCGATGATCGGTGTCGCGTTGATGTCGATGGCATTTGCTATGATGGCCGTCATTCCGATCAGCAGTGAAATTCTGTTCCTATTCGCTATCTTTGTCTTAAGCGTCGGTGAAGTTATCCTGTTCCCTACGTTGCAAATCATGATCGACCGGATGGCGCCCGAAGATATGAAAGGCAGCTATTTTGGGGCCGCCGCCCTCGCTGGTTTCGGGTTCGCGGTCGGACCTATCGTTGGGGGTGCCTTGCTTGAATACTTCGGTGGAAACGGGCTTTGGTGGTTTATGGCCGCGCTGATGGGCATCGTTGCGCTAATATACCGAAAGGCTGGACGGATGCCGGCGCAACAGTCTGACGGCTAACTGCTGGGCCGCGTCAGGATAAAAAGCGCCGCGCCTGCTAAACACAGGAACTGAATTCCCAGCACCAGTGGTTTAAGGCCAAGGATCAGGCTGATCACAAATACGCCGACCATTGTCCCTACTGACAGCAATTTGATCTTCGGGGCGATGGCACCGTTCTGTCTCCAATCAAGGATAACCTGCCCAAAGGTGGCGTGGTTCAGCAACATCGCCTCAAATCGCGCCGAGCTTTTTGAGAAGAAAAACGCTGCAAGGATCATTAGCGGCGTCGTGGGCAACACGGGAAGGAAAATCCCGATGACGCCCAGCGCAACGGATAAGAAGCCGAGGATCAACCACAGAGGTCTAAGGATGCGTGAGGGGCGATTGGACATGCGCCCCTCTTAGCCCGAGGGGATGCCAAGTGCCAAGCGTGTCGGTTCTGTCACAGGTTCAAAGGGTCTGGAAATACAGACTACCATAATGTCGCAGTGGGTGTAAAAGACCCCCAGCCGCAACACAAAACAGGAGGGCGTTACATGAACTATTACTATATCGCCCACCGTGATTTTGCGGCAATCGGCCCATTTGTGGCCCTTGCTTGCAAGACTCCGCAAGCGTGGTCTGAATCCCTAACCGGCTGACAGACCCCTCACCGCACTTTTAGTGCAATTTTGAAATGACAGTCTCCATTTGATGACCTTTTACGGGTCCTCTCATCGATCTGCCTTCATCCAACTTATCCTAACAAGAGGCCCGTTCGTTTTGCGAATGGGAGAGATAATGATCCTTACAAATCCGTTCGTTGAACACCAAACTCCACGCTACGACGTAGAAACCATCCTGCGTCGCCACGGCATCATGTCGGTGCTTGTCGCCATAAGCACAGCCATCGTCACCGGCAGTCATCGTCAATTGCCAGATGTAGCCCATCTGACTGATCATATGCGACGAGACGTCGGCCTTGAGGCAAACCGCTTAAGCTGGCACCCGCCGGACCTAATGCGGTAATTCAAAGCTGGGGGCAGGTCCGCCCTGCCCCCTTGCCCGACCCAAGCCTTGGGCGTATAGCCGCGCAATGCTTGACGATCTTGATGATATTCATCCGCTGTTTCACGGCGCCCCCTCGACTACGGAGTTTAAAAAGCTCCGCAAAAGAATTGTGCGCCAAACACGCGAAGCGGTTGAGCAATATGGCATGGTTGAGCGCGGTGCTAAGTGGTTGGTGTGTTTGTCAGGTGGCAAAGACAGCTACACGCTGCTTGCCGTACTACACGAGCTGCAATGGCGCGGAATGCTGCCGGTCGATATTCTAGCCTGCAATCTTGATCAAGGTCAGCCGAATTTCCCTGCTACGGTGCTGCCAGAGTTTCTTGAGAAGATGAAGGTTCCTAACCGGATTGAGTATCAAGACACCTATTCGATCGTGAAAGATAAGGTGCCCGCTGGTCGTACTTATTGCGCGTTGTGTTCGCGTTTGCGTCGGGGCAACCTATATCGGATTGCCCGTGAAGAAGGTTGCACCGCCGTCGTGCTTGGACACCACCGCGATGATATCCTTGAGACCTTTTTCATGAACTTGTTTCACGGGGGTCGCGTCGCTACGATGCCCCCGAAACTGGTGAATGAAGAGGGCGATTTGTTTGTTTACCGCCCCTTGGCGCATGTTGCCGAAGAAGATTGTGAAAAATTTGCACGATCTATGAATTACCCGATTATTCCATGTGATCTATGCGGTTCGCAGGATGGGCTGCAACGCCAGCAAGTTAAGCAAATCCTTGATACTTGGGAGAAAAACAGCCCCGGGCGCCGGCAGGTCATGTTTAAGGCGATGACAAATATTCGCCCGTCGCACATGCTTGACCCAAAGCTGTTTGATTTCGCAGGGTTAGAATTGTCGGGCAAAGTCGCGGAAACTGACGATATTCCCAAGTTGCGTTAAGAGGCTGATCACACTTGGTGGTCTAGGATGATCTTGTTTTGTTCTTCCAGACAAGGTCGCCCATGCCACGTTTATCTTTGCCCGCCTCGTTTCATCAGTTTACCCGTTTTCCTCAGATAGCGGCCTTTGTGCCTGCTCTCGCACTGGGGGCCTATTGGTTGGCTGGTGAGACTGCGTTGTTAACGGTTGCGCTGGGGACACCTTTATTGATGTTTGTAATCGGGTCGCCGCGACAACAATCACCAATCCACGAACCCGAGACCCCCTTGCAGGGCGCGACGGAAAAATTGAACCGCATCCAGACGGAGTGTCTTTCTTTTGGTCGTAAGTCTGCTTGTTTTGTATTGGCCATAGACGAACAAGAAACGCTTGTGACGCGATATGGGGTGGCGGGTGTCGACAGTCTAATGGGTCAGATACCTCAACGATTGCTGTCTCGGTTGCATGCAGGGAATCGGGTCTTTCGCATTTCGGACAATCGTTTTGCCGTCATGCTTGAACCAACTATGCGATGTGATCTGGAATCTTCGATCCAACTGTCCGGACGCCTTCAAGAGGCGATTGAAGCGCCAATACATTTGGATGAAGCAACAGTCTATCTCAGTGCGTCCTGTGGGTTCTGCCTGACATCCAAAAGTCCCGAAGCAACTGGAAAAAGTCTTTTGCAAGCCTCGCAGGTCGCACTTGAGGACGCGCGCGCCCAAGGGGGCGGTTCAATTCGCGCCTACACAGAAGCAATGCGCACACGCCACATGGCCCAAGGTGAAATTGCCAAAGACGTTGAGAAGGCGCTAGAAAGCGGCCAAATCCGCGCTTGGTTTCAGCCACAGGTATCCTCCGACACAGGTGAGATCACCGGTTTCGAAGCACTTGCCCGTTGGGAGCATCCAGAAAACGGCATGATGCCCCCTTCGGATTTTCTGCCCGTAGTCGAAAAAGCAGGTCTTATGCCACGATTGGCCGAGGTCATGCTGCATGAGGCTTTGCATGCGCTTAGGACCTGGGATCAGACCGGCAAAATCATCCCGACGGTTAGCATCAATCTGTCTCAGTCAGATTTAAGTGATCCGAAATTCCCCGATTAAGCCAAATGGGCACTGGATCGGTTTGATATTCCGGCTGATCGTCTCTGTATCGAAATACTTGAAAACGTCGTTGCACCGGGGGTTAGTGATATCGTCACTCGAAACCTTGCTGCGCTCTCCCGCATGGGGTGCAAAATTGATGTTGATGACTTTGGCACCGGTCAAACGTCAATCACGGCGATCCGCCGACTGTCTATCCAACGTCTCAAAATAGACCGAAGCTTTATCACCCGACTGCACGAAGACAAGGAACAGCAAAAAATGGTCGAGGCTATCCTGACCATGGCCGAGCGTCTGGGTCTTGAAACTGTGGCTGAAGGTGTAGAATCCGTAGGCGAACATGCACGCGCCTCGCAACTTGGGTGCACTCATATCCAAGGCTTCGCGATATCTCGCCCGTTGCCGTTAGAGAAAACCTCGGACTGGATCGCCCACTATCGCTCTCGACTGGCCAGAACACCCGAAATACGCCGCAATGCTGGCTGAACAAGGGACATTCCGCCCAGAAAGTTGAAAACCGCTTGACCTTTTCATAGTTGACCTGTTGAACCACGCAGAAATCAGTCGATAGGTAGCGGTCCCAATGGACAATCAGAATAAGAACCTCATTCTTGCAACAGCTCTTAGTTTTGCTGTCATACTCGTATGGTTTTTGCTGTTTCCACCGCCCGAAGACACAACCCCGGTTGCAGATCCCGCGACCGTTTCTGAAGTCGCTTCAGGTTCGTCAGCAACTGCCCTTCCTAGCACAGACGGAAACACCGGCGCAGTTGCTGCGCCAACAGATTCGGCGGAGGTCGTCGAAACACATCGAGTGCAAATTGAAACAGCCCGCATCGAAGGCTCAATTTCGCTTGTTGGCGGTCGTATCGACGATTTACGTCTAAAAGATTATCGCGAAACGCTGGATGAAGGCGCCGAAATCGTAACGTTCCTATCTCCGATGGGCAGCGAAAACGCCTATTACGCCCTTTACGGTTGGGCAGCTGCAAGTGGTCTAAACGCTGATCAGGTTCCTGGACCTGACACGCCATGGTCCGTTGAAAGCGGCGACATATTGACCGCGCACAGTGAAATTGTGCTGCGTTGGGACAATGGCAATGGTCAGACATTCCGCCGTACAATCTCAGTTGATGAAGATTTCTTGTTTTCGATTGGCCAAAGCGTTGAAAACAAGAGTGACGCGGACATTACACTGCGCCCGTACGGTCTGATCCGCCGCCACGGAGAGCCTGCTGATCTCAAAAACTTTTTTATTCTGCACGAAGGCCTAGTTCGCATGTCGGACGGCGAGTTGCAGGAAGTCAAATATGGCAAGATGGAAGACTTTGATTTCGACGAGCGTGAGGGGACCACTGCCGATCGCATAGACGTCACTGAAAAAGGCTGGATCGGCTTCACCGATCACTTCTGGATGACAACCCTGGTCCCCGATCAGACCAAGGGCTTTCGCTCTGTCGCCAAGTATTTTACTAGCCATGAAATCTACCAGACTGAGGCCGTCGGCCTGCCCGTTACAATCGCGGCCGGTCAGAGTACTGAGGTCAATTCGCAACTCTTCGCCGGTGCGAAAGAGTGGGAAGCCATCAAGAACTATGAAACCGCTGGCATCGAAGGCTTCCTCGACAGTATCGATTGGGGTTGGTTCTTCTTCCTAACGAAACCGATTTTTGCGGTTCTGCATTGGCTGAACGGCACATTTATTGGCATGGGTATTGCCGGCTCGATGGGTTGGGCCATTATCGCGCTAACCTTGTTGATCAAGGCAATCCTGTTCCCATTGGCTTATAAGTCTTATGCCTCAATGGCCAAAATGCGTGAACTTCAGCCGCAAATGGCTGAGCTTAAAGAAAAAGCCGGAGACGATCGTCAAAAGCAGCAGCAATTGACGATGGAACTCTACAAGAAGGAAAAGGTGAACCCAGCTTCGGGTTGTTTGCCGATCCTTCTACAAATCCCGATCTTCTTCTCATTGTACAAAGTGATCTTTGTGACGCTTGAACTGCGCCACGCCCCATGGATTGGCTGGATCAAAGACCTTTCCGCGCCGGATCCAACGTCGATCTTGAACCTATTCGGGCTCTTATCCAATCCGACACCAGAGCCAGGTTCGATCTTCTTCATCCTAAGCCTTGGGGTTCTTCCGATCCTGCTCGGGATATCGATGTGGATTCAGCAAAAACTAAATCCGGCACCTACAGATCCAACACAACAGATGATTTTTGCATGGATGCCATGGGTCTTCATGTTCATGTTGGGCAGCTTTGCGAGTGGTCTTGTCGTTTACTGGATTGCCAACAACACGATCACATTCACACAGCAATACCTGATTATGCGCAGCCACGGCTATAAGCCGGACGTTTTTGGCAATATCCTGAAAAGCTTCAAGAAAAAGACTAAATCGGACAAAAAGTAATGGGTGAAATCGCTGAAATTTGGCGTCATCCTATCAAGTCTCATGGACGCGAAAAAATCGCCCGAGTAGATTTGCAAGCTGGGGCGACTATGCCTTGGGACCGAGTTTGGGCTGTTGCTCACACAAATGCTAAAACTGATGGTACCAAATGGGCACCGTGCGCAAACTTCGCGCGCGGGTCGCAACGTCCAGGTCTTATGGGGGCTTACGCCAAGGTCGATGAAATTTCTGGCCGCGTTACGTTGACCCATAAAGATATGTCGGAACTCGATGTAAACCCGGACACCGAAGGTCAAAAGTTGATCGATTGGTCGAATGCACTTGCGCCGAATGACCTCCCCAAAGCTGCAAAAATCATCAAGGTTCCGGGCCGTGGCTCTACGGATACCGATTTTTCGTCTGTTTCGATTGGCAATCTCGCGACACACCGTTCTATTGAGCAAAAGCTGGGCCACAAGATTTCCCATTTGCGTTGGCGCATCAATTTCTGGATTGAAGGTCTTCCTGCTTGGGAAGAGTTTGAACTGGTTGGCAAAACTCTGAAAATCGGAAGCGCCGAGATTTCAATCCGCGAACGCATTGAACGTTGCAAGGCGACAATGGCGAACCCTGATACTGGGGTGCGCGACGTAGACACTTTGTCAGTTTTGCGTGATTGGGGCCATCAGGATATGGGTGTCTATGGATACGTCTCAAAAGGTGGGACTATTTCAACCGCAGACATAGTTGAGGTAATTTGACCATGGAAATCACATTCAACATCGCAGAAGAACCAGATCACGCGTCGTCCGAAAAAGGTCGGCTTTTGTTTGCGGGTGAGACCGACTTTCTAAAGGGCGTCGTCGCGATGAGCGGCCTGCCACCCGCTGACCGGATGGAAGTTTGCTTTGCTGGCCGCTCCAACGTCGGAAAGTCGACTTTGATAAACGCTTTGACCGGTCGCAAAGGTCTAGCACGCGCATCAAATACTCCCGGTCGCACCCAAGAAATCAACTTTTTCACTGCTGGCGACAGTCACTATCTGGTCGACCTGCCAGGGTACGGCTACGCGAACGCACCCCTTGCAGTGGTTGAAAAATGGCAACGCCTTCTTAAGCAATATCTGTCAGGGCGCCAATCTTTGCGTCGGGTTTTTGTTTTGATAGACGCGCGTCACGGTGTGAAATCTGTGGATGAAGAGATTATGAGCCTGCTCGACAGTTCAGCTGTTACTTTTCAAGCCGTCTTGACCAAAACTGACAAGGTCAAGGATAAGGATCGCGAAAAAATCTTCGCGCAAGTTCGCGAGAAGCTGTCCAAACATCCAGCCGCGTACCCAGAAATGATCCTGACATCCAGCGAAAAGGGTGACGGCATTTCGACCCTACGCACAATTATTGCCACTTTGGTTTAACCGCTGTTTTCACGCCCATGTTCCTTCCCCAAAGGAGAAGGTCAGGTTGGGGGTCATGAATCGTCTTGCGCGTTAGCGCGCCTTTTAGGATAACCCTCGGTAAGCCCTCGAGGATCCAATATGAAGAAGCAGACCATGAATCGCGACTGGATAGCCACCGCACGCACTCTTTCCGAAGCCCTTCCTTACCTTCAGCGGTACGATAACTCGATTGTCGTCATTAAGTTGGGCGGTCATGCTATGGGCAGCGATGAAGGCATGGAGATGTTTGCCCGCGATGTGGTTTTGATGCAGATGGTTGGCGTCAATCCTGTGATCGTACACGGTGGTGGGCCGATGATTAATGCCATGCTCAAGAAGCTCGACATCCAAAGTGAGTTTGTGAACGGCAAGCGTGTTACGGATGAGGCCACAGTAGAAGTGGTTGAGATGGTTCTGTCAGGCCGTGTCAACAAACGCATTGTTCAGGCGATAAATGCACAGGGCGGCAAGGCCGTTGGGCTTTCAGGAAAAGACGCCAATTTGGTATTTTGCGAGCAGACGAACCCCGACCTAGGGTTTGTTGGCACGCCTAAGGATGTTGACCCAACGGTTCTTGAAAATTTATTTGAAAGCAACACTATACCGGTGATTGCACCTTTGGGAGCAGGCCGTGATGGTGAGACATTTAACATCAACGGGGACACGATGGCTGGTGCAATCGCTGGTGCTTTGAATGCCGACCGATTGTTGCTTTTGACCGATGTTACGGGCGTGAAGAACGCCAAAGGTGAGGTGTTGACTGAACTCAGTTCTGGCCAGATCAAAGACATGATCGCCGATGGTACGATCGCCGGTGGCATGATCCCCAAAACCGAAACGGCCCTTGATGCGCTCGAACAGGGTGTACGTGCGGTGGTAATTCTAGACGGGCGCGTGCCTAACGCCTGCCTGCTCGAGATTTATACTGAACACGGCGCGGGTTCGATGATCCGCGGATAAATCAGGCTTGTTCTGAACGGGATGTCGAATTACATTCGAGCCATGGAATATGAATCTGCCCTTCGCGTTGGCGTCTTTATTGGTTTGTTTGTTCTCTTCGCCATCGCCGAGGCACTCCTGCCGCGCCGCGTCCGCACGCAAAGTCGCTTGCGTCGATGGTCAACGCATTGGATCATCAGCTTTCTGAATACAGGCACACTTCAGATCGTCGCGCTAGCGTTGCCGCTGCTTGCAGTCGGTGCGGCGATTGACGCCGGGGCGAATGGTTGGGGTCTTCTCAATCGCCTCGATTGGCCCTTGCAGGTTGAGATTGTACTGGCTGTATTGTTTTTCGACTTGGCGATCTGGACACAGCACTTGATCACCCACAAAGTTCCTTTGTTTTGGCGGTTTCACCGAATGCACCATGCAGACCGGGACTTCGACGTGACGACGGCAATTCGCTTTCATCCTGCCGAGATCGCATTTTCGATGATGCTGAAAATTGGATTAATCTATCTGATCGGTCCAGCCGCCGTTGCCATTTTGATCTTTGAGGTGCTGTTGAATGGGACCGCCATGTTCAATCATTCGAACTTGAAGCTTCCATTAGGATTGGATCGCGCTGTTCGGATGGTTCTGGTGACCCCAGATATGCACCGCGTGCATCATTCCGATCAGAGACAAGAACATGACAGCAATTACGGCTTTGCGCTTTCGATTTGGGACCGTATCTTCGGAACATATATCGCACAGCCGAAAAAGGGGCACAAGGGCATGACGATTGGTCTTGAATGGCAAGATGACGGTCCGAGCAAGCTTGGTTGGTCGCTACTTCTGCCGTTTCGCCGCAAGTGACTTACGACGAGATTGAAATCGCTGCCAAGGCGGTGTGGCTGACAATTGTCGGTGCCCTGCACCCCAAGGAAGGCGGAACATTGCTACTTTTGGGGCCAGACGAACCAGCTTTTTGGGATGCTTTTAGGGGCTCAGCCGAATATGCGGATGGGATTGACGATCCCTTGGATCGTTGGTCGAAACGGATGATTGATCCGTTGGCAGAGAAGTTTGAGGCACATGCCGTTTTTCCATCCGATGGGCCGCCCTACCCCGCGTTCATGCAATGGGCGATTGATAGCAACCGGTGTTGGCCGTCTCCCGTTCACTTCCTTGTTCATGACAAGGCTGGATTGTTCCTGTCGTTTAGAGGTGCGCTGAGACTGGCTGAGAGACTTGATTTGCCACCTGCACCCCAACAAAGCCCCTGCAGCTACTGTATGGGGCCTTGCATATCAGCCTGCCCAGCCGGGGCGCTTGCGTCGGGTGAGTATGATGTTGCGGCCTGCAAAACCTTTATGGACACATCGGCGGGAAATGCTTGTTATCAGGGCTGCAAAGTGCGACGTGCTTGCCCTGTTAGCCAAGCTTATGGCAGGCTTGAGGAACAGTCAGAATTTCATATGAAAGCCTTTCATCCAAAATGACCAAACGCTTGATCCTAATGCGCCATGCAAAATCCGACTGGTCTCATGACCTTGATGACCATGAACGCCCACTGAACAAGCGTGGTCGACAGTCTGCCTATGCTCTGCGTGATTGGCTGGGGCTAAACGATTACCGCCCAGATCAGGTCTTGTGCTCGTCCGCTGAACGCACACACGAGACGTTGTTTCGTTTGGACATAAAGGCTGAAACGACCTATTTGCGTGAATTGTATTTGGCTGATGCAGCCTCGCTTTTGGCCGTGCTGAAAAAGGCAACGGGCGACTGCGTTCTTATGGTAGCACACAATCCAGGTATCGCTTGGTTTGCGTCCCAAGCAGTGTCCACCCCTCCAGAACACTCGCGGTTTGACGACTACCCGACGGGGGCAACCTTGATCGTCGACTTTGATGTCGATGATTGGGAGGACGTTCGTCTAGGCTCTGGCACGGTTTCGGATTTTGTAGTTCCGCGTGATTTGACAGACGCATAGAAAAAGGGTGCGCAATGAATGCACACCCTACTTTTCGTTTCGGCAGATTTAGTGGCCGAGGATTTGGCTTAGGAACAGCTTGGTCCGTTCGTTCTGCGGGTTGTTGAAGAACTCTTCTGGTTCGTTCTGTTCCACAATTTGACCAGCATCCATAAAGATCACGCGGTTCGCCACCTGACGGGCAAAGCCCATCTCGTGGGTCACACAGATCATGGTCATGCCTTCTTCGGCCAATTCGACCATTGTATCGAGAACCTCTTTAATCATCTCAGGGTCGAGAGCTGACGTCGGTTCGTCGAACAGCATGATGCGCGGCTTCATGCAAAGCGAGCGGGCAATAGCCACACGCTGCTGCTGACCGCCCGAAAGCTGACCGGGGTACTTGTTGGCCTGCTCAGGGATTTTGACCTTCTCAAGGAAGTGCATCGCAATCTCTTCAGCTTCCTTCTTAGGGGTCTTGCGAACCCAGATCGGTGCCAAAGTGCAATTTTCCAGAATGGTCAGGTGCGGGAACAGGTTGAAGTGCTGGAACACCATGCCAACCTCAGAACGGATCGTGTCGATGTTCTTGATGTCCGACGACAGCAATGTCCCATCCACAGTGATCGAGCCCTGCTGGTGCTCTTCCAGTGCGTTGACGCAGCGGATCAGGGTAGATTTACCCGAACCCGATGGGCCAGCCACAACAATGCGTTCTCCGCGATAAACCGTTAGGTCGATGTCACGCAAAACGTGGAACGAACCGTACCACTTGTTCATATTGTCGATTTGGATTGCTACCTCATCCGAGACAGCCATTTTTTGAGCTTGTTCAGTCATTGGTCCAAGCCTTTCTTATCGATGATCGGTACGGAGCTGTTGCTCTAACCATTGTGAGTATTTCGAGATTGAGAAACAGACGATGAAGAACATCAGGACGGCAAAGCCCCAGAGTTCCCAGTAAACGCCATTCCACTCGGTCGAGGCGAGGATCGGACCACGGATCATGCCGACAAGGTCGAACATTGAGATGACCGAAACCAGAGTGGTGTCTTTAAACAGACCCACCGCCACGTTCACGATACCCGGGATTGAGATCTTCAGTGCCTGAGGCAGGATGATCAACTGCATCGACTGGGCATAGTCCAGTCCAAGGCTGTCACCCGCTTCATACTGACCATTCGGAAGCGCCGCGAGGCCACCCCTGATCACTTCGGCAATATAGGCCGAAGAGAACATTGTGATCATGATGATCACCCGTAGGATCAGGTCGAAGTTTGTACCCGGCGGCAAGAAGTACGCCAGAACCACGTTTGCCACGAAGAGCAATGTGATCAGCGGCACGCCGCGAATAAACTCGATGAAGACAACGCAAATCCACTTGATGATTAGCATGTCGGACTGACGTCCTAGCGCCAGCGCGATACCAATCGGTAGAGACAGCGATACACATACAACTCCCAGGATCAGGTTTAGCATAAAGCCGCCCAAATCACGTGAAGGGACTTCCTCAAGTGCGATGAAACCGCTCATAGACGACGAAATGAAGCCACCCAGCCAGATTATGACTGCGGCTGTGACGATCCCGCCAAGTGCACCCATTGCGAAGCTGTTATGCTCAAGACGTTTGAACGCCATGTAACCCGCTACGAAACCAACCAAAATGACGATTGGTGTCATGATGGTGCCACCCCAGATCAGCCAGAACCCGATGAATGGGAACAAACCAGTGAAGTAGAGCATCTTGCGCGGTACATCTTTGAACAGGACCGGAAAGATAGCCACAAGCAAAAGCACGAAGGCGAGCAGGATGCGCCAGTATTGATCTGGCGGGTACTTAAAGCCAAACAGCAGTTGGTTCCAGCGCTCAGTCAGAACCGAGAAACAGCCCCCTGCAGCGCCGTCCAACACTTCGCGACATTCACGCAACGAACTGGTCGACCATACACCGCCCATCAACCAAGGTAGGAATACCTGCAGCAGTTGGAAGATAAAATAGAGCGAGATCAGCGTAAGGACTGAGTTAAGGACATTCGAGAACAAGTTCTCGCGTAGCCATTTAATCGCACCGGTTTGCGCTGCCGGAGGCGGAGACTCTGGCAACATTTCAGTGCGGACGAAGGCGATGTTATCAGTTCTGCTCATATCACCGCTCCTTCAGTTTGATGCTGTTGTTGTAAACGTTCATGATCGCCGAAATCGAAAGCGAAATCGTCAGGTAGAACGCCATAAGCAACAGGACTGTTTCGATTGCTCGACCAGTCTGGTTCAGCGTGATGCCGCCCAGTGTTCCGGTCAAATCCATATAACCAACCGCAATCGCCAGTGACGAGTTTTTGGTCAGGTTCAGGAAGTGTGAAATCAACGGTGGGATAATCACCCTTAGGGCTTGGGGTAGCACGACAAGGTTCATAATCCGGTTCGGACGCAGACCCAACGAAGCCGCGGCCTCGGTTTGACCAGCCGACACTGAGAGGATACCTGCGCGAACGTTCTCGGCGATGAAGGCCGCCGTATAGATCGACAAGGCAAACCAAAGCGAGATCAACGAGGCGCGCATATAGATGCCACCTTGGAAGTTGAAGCCCTTAAGCGCTGGATACTCAAGCGAGATCGGTTGCCCCATTACGAAGAAAACCAAGATCGAAGGGATCAATAGAATTCCAATGCTTGGCCAGAAAGTTGGCAGCATTTGACCGCGTTCGAACAACGCCTTTTTTGCGTATCTACGATAGTAGAACATGCCGAGAATAGACAAGATAAAGGCCGCGATAACGACCCCTGATCCATCGTTGAAGATCGGTGCAGGCGAATAAAAACCGCGTCCGGTAAAGGCAAAGCTATCTGCAACCATCGAGGCCGTCGCATTAGCGCCGCGGAAATCGCGGGGCTGCGGTAGGACCGATGTGAACACAGCCATGATGATCAGGATCCAGATCAAGACCGGCACGTTGCGAAAGATCTCAACGTATACCGACATAATCTTGGATACGATCCAGTTGTTGCTGAGGCGCAGGACGCCGACAACAACACCGATAACCGTTGCTGTGATACAGCCCAGGAAAGCGACCAAAAGCGTGTTCAGAACACCGACCAGCGATGCACGCCAGTGTGAGCTTTGGTTGTCATATTCGATAAGACGCTGGTTGATGTCGTATCCGGCGGGATCGCCTAGGAATTTATACGAAATGTTCAGACCAGCTGACTGCAAGTTTTTGACTAGGTTGTATCCCAAGTAGGAAAACGCGCCGATCAGCAAGAGCAGTGCTATAAATTGAAAGGTGTAGGCCCGGTAACGCTTATCGTTGATAAGCATGGATAACCGGAACGACTCCGAAGGTACGTCGGATAACGTCGCCATATTTTATCCCCTGAAGGTTTCATCTGCTTTTTCGGTTGACGGTTTTCCCGTTCTTAACCCGCGATGAAAAATTTCTAATGCTATAGAAATAAGGGCGCGGTTTTATCCGCGCCCTTATCAAAAGTCGTTCTTAACGGAACGGAGGCGTATAAAGTAGTCCGCCATCTGTCCACTGTGCGTTCAGACCACGCTCAACACCGATAGCAGTGTCTGGGCCGATGTTCGCATCGAAGACTTCACCGTAGTTACCGCCAACCGCGATTGCGCGCTTAGCCCACTCAGCGTCAAGGCCGAGCATTTCACCAAGTGTACCTTCAGCACCAACAAGGCGCTTGATCTCTTGGTTCTTAGTTTCACCAGCGATGCTGTCTAGGTTAGCAGATGTTACACCTAGCTCTTCAGCTGCGATCAATGCGTTCAAAGTCCAGCGAACGATGTCGCCCCAGTTGTTGTCGCCGTGGCGAACAAGTGGGCCAAGTGGCTCTTTTGAGATGATCTCAGGCAGAACAACGTGGTCCTCTGGGTTTTCGAATGCTGCACGTGTTGCAAGCAGACCAGAAGCGTCAGTTGTGTAAACGTCGCAAGCACCTTCGAGATACAGAGGCTGTGCTTCTGCGTTAGTCTCGATTGGAACAGGCTCGTAGCTGATGCCGTTTGCTGAGAAGTAGTCAGCAAGGTTAAGCTCAGTTGTTGTACCAGTTTGGATACACACTGTCGCGCCATCAAGCTCAGAAGCAGATGTTACACCAAGATCAGCAGGAACCATAAAGCCCTGACCGTCGTAGTAGTTAACGCCAGCAAATTCAAACTTCAGGTCAACATCGCGTGAGAATGTCCACGTGGTGTTACGTGCCAGCATGTCGATTTCGCCAGAAGCAAGCGCTGTGAAGCGTGTCTTACCAGTGGTTGGAACGAATTCAACAGCCGAAGCATCGCCAAGTACAGCAGCTGCAACCGCGCGGCAAACCGCAACGTCAAAGCCCTGCCATTCGCCATTTGCGTCTGGAGCCGCAAAGCCCACAAGACCGGTGGTCACACCACAGTTCAAAGAGCCGCGCGCTTTAACATCGTCAAGCGTGCCAGCCGAAGCCATGCCAGCGGCAAGGCCCGTAACTGCGAGTGCACCTAAAAGTACAGATTTTTTCATTTTTACCTCTTCCTGATGTTCCGCATGGCTTAAGACCGCCAAGCAGAAATTTGTCCCCCGTAGGGGCAAACTTTAATAAACTGTTGGGTAGTTTCCCGAGCAGTGCACCATGATGGGCGCAATCTCTGCATTTCGTCAAGGGCCGTATCTTGTTGTTTCCCTAGGGAAAACAAACGATTCTTGCGCTGCAATTTTCGTTTCCCATAAGAAACATTGCCCGTTTCGGCCCTATTTTGTTAGCCCAAACAATTTGACGGCGTGAAGAAATTCGGATTTTTTCTTCTGCTCAACTTCCAAGGCTTCGTCGTCATCGCCCCATTGCTCGGCCTGCCAGCGTTCATCAACGCGTGATTTTTCCCAAAGCGCTTCCGGTGATTCGAATCTTTGAGCGGCCGCGAGGCCGATAATCAGGGACCCTGACATACCGACCAGATCGTGAATCGCCGTTAATTCAAAGGTGTCAAACGCATGCACGATTTGCCGAAGGTTTGCGATGGCTCGGGGATCTTGGGCGGCATGGATTACACCTATGCGAGGCTTAAGTCTTGCGTTGAACGTTTGATCCGCCCAGTCAAGTAATGGATCCCATGCCTCGGCTTGTCTAACGCACAATTCGCGTGGGCTGTCCGCGCGGTAACACAGCAGATCACTGTCACCATAATCAGCGATCATGTCCGCGACTTCTTGATGTTGAATGGTCACCTTGTCGATGGCTGCATTGGCCGAGCGCGTAAACGGCATGGTGATGGGCTTCACAGTTTCTTCCTGCGCATCCCATTCGGCGGCAATCTCAAGCGCTAGGTCCATTGTCGGGACTATCAACGCGGCTTTCGCTGGCGTCTTCACTGGCCGCCCGTCGAGCAGTACCGAAAACCCCTCGTCAACAGCTACTGCGTTGGCTTCTTTCCAGAATTTCTTTGCTGTCCAGCCACTCATCAATTCGTCCCCCAATGAGAATTCAGGTAGTCTGGTAGATCACGCATCTTACCCAATATGTGATCCGCGGATCCCAATTTATCTGGCGTATGGTAGCCCCAATTCACACCGATTGCGTGAAAGCCAGCCGCTTTGGCCATATCCATATCAAAGCTGGTATCGCCGATCATGACGGCCTGTGACGCCTCGACACCCGTTTCCTGCAGCGCAGTATTCAGCATCGAAGGGTGCGGCTTTGAGGGGTGGTTATCGGCCGTTTGATGGGTCACAAAATATTTGCCAATGCCATGGCTTTGATACGCATGATCCAGCCCACGGCGCGCCTTGCCAGTGGCGACGCCCATCAACAAAAAGTCGTCTTGCGACAACCGCTCAAGGGTGTTTCTGACGTCAGGGTAAAGCGGGGCAGCGCCCTCGCCGCCCGTTTCTGCGCGTATGGCAATGAAACATTGCTTATATAGGGCCGCACCTTCGGCAACTTCTTTGTCTGTCAATTCAGGCATCAAGGTCGCAACAGCTTTTTCAAGCGAAAGGCCCACAATTGACAAAACTTTGGCTTTTGAGAGAGCGGGCAATCCCATCTGAGAAAAGGCGCGCTGCATCGCCTCGTTTATCAGATCCTGACTGTCGATCAGGGTGCCGTCCATGTCGAACATGACCAGCCTTAGGGTTGGGTTCATTGAAGTGCCTCAAAGGGGTCTTGAGCTGCCAAATCTTCAGTCCAGCCAAGGGTATCCCATGACTTCGCCATATGCTCAGGAAGCGGCGCCGTGACGGTCAGTTCCTTACCGGTAAAGGGATGCTCAAAACTCATTGAACGCGCGTGGAGATGCAATTTGCGCGAAATATCTCCGCCCATTTGTGCGCCCCAACCATCCCCTAGGTTTTCCTGACCGGAGCCGCCGTATTTGCCATCGCCAATGATCGGATGGCCGATCTCAGCCATGTGTGCGCGAAGCTGATGCGTCCTGCCGGTGATCGGTTCCATCGCGACCCAAGCCGCGCGGCTGGCAACGCGGTAAAGCGTGGCGTAAAGCGTGTGCGCACGTTTTGCGCCATCAGTACGATCCACCTCGCGCGGGTGAACGCAGTGCATTTTCTCGCCCTCGCCGGATTTTCCATGACCCGCAGCCTTTAACAGCCCGTAGCGGATTTCACCTAGATACGGGGTGGGCACACCAGCGACCAATGCCCAATAAATTTTGCGGGTTTGTCTATGCCTCATCGCGGCCGTCAGCTTTTGCGCTGCCTCGCGGGATCGGGCCAACAAAAGGACACCCGAGGTGTCCTTGTCCAGCCTGTGTACCAAGCGTGGTTTTTCCTCATAGCCAAAACAAAGTGCTTCGCTCATCCCGTCAATATGGCGCGTTTGTTTACTGCCGCCTTGGGTCGGCAAACCCGGGGTTTTATTCAGAGCGATGATGTGATCGTCTTTGTAGATCACCATAGACTGCATCAGCTTCGTGTCGGCGGCGTTTATGTTTAACTTTGGTCGTGTTTCGATTTGCCCAGGCTCGGGCAAAGGTGGAATACGAACCGATTGGCCTGTTTCAAGACGCGTCGAAGCTTTGACCCTACCGCCGTCAACGCGCAGTTCGCCTTTGCGGCACATCTTTTCTACACGTCCTTGCGAAACATGGGGGAATACGCGCTTTAGCCAACGATCCAATCGCTGATCACTATCACCCGGACCAATGGTTATGTTTTGAACACGGCTCATGCGCTGAGGCCCCTTGCGATTGCAATACCCGCGACCAACGCCGCAATTGAAAGAACGACCGAAGCCGTTATGTAAACGATGGCAAGCGAAGTCTCGCCGCGTTCATAAAGAGTGTAGGCATCCAATGAAAACGCCGAGAACGTGGTAAATCCACCTAGAAATCCAGTCATCAGCAATGGGGACATTCTAGCACTTTGCCCCAACACAACAAATGCCATGCCCATCACGAGCGATCCGATGATATTCACCGCCAGCGTTCCAAACGGAAATCCTGCCCCAACAAAACGCACGACTGCTTGGCCCGTTAAATAACGGGTTACGGCGCCAAACGCGCCTCCGAGAGCTACTGAAATCACTGGGGTCATCATGGGCGTTCTGTTTCAGTGTGGCTGGGTGTTGTCAAGGTAAGCTAGGGCAAAGGGGGCGCTGCCCCCTTTGGAACCCCCGAGGTATTTAAAGCAAGATAAAGCCAAATAGCCTCTTAGAAATGTGGCGTCATGTATTACGTTTAGCGCGTAGTTTAGCGAAATAGTCGACGCGTTTCTTCAACTCGCGTTCAAAGCCACGTTCAACCGGTTGATAAAGGACCGGATGCTTCATGCCATCAGGGAAGTAACTTTGCCCCGAAAAGCCGTCTTGTGCGTCGTGATCGTAGGCGTAGCCGTCTCCGTAGCCCTGATCCTTCATCATGGACGTTGGCGCATTGAGGATATGTTTGGGAGGCGGCTGCGATCCCGTCGTGCGCGCTGAGTTGCGTGCAGCTTTGTAAGCGACGTAGATGGCGTTCGATTTGGGCGCGAGGGCCAGATAGACGACAGCTTGGGCAAGCGCCAGTTCACCTTCGGGACTTCCGAGGCGTTCGTAGGTTTCCCATGCGTGCAGGCATTGTGTTTGGGCGTTTGGATCGGCAAGACCAATATCTTCAACCGCCATGCGGGTGATGCGACGGGCCAGAAAACGAGGATCCTCGCCGCCCTCAAGCATGCGGGCATACCAATAGAGCGCGGCATCTGGATCAGAGCCGCGCACCGATTTGTGAAGCGCCGAGATAAGGTTGTAATGCTCATCTCCCGATTTGTCGTATTTTGCGGCCCGGCGCATTAGGCGAGTAGTTAGCGCGTCAACGTCGAGTTTCTTATCGACCTTCCATGCGGCGACCTGTTCGATCAGGTTCAAGAGTGCCCTACCGTCACCGTCAGCCATTTCCAGAAGCGCTTCTCGGGCCGGTCCGTCCAAAGGCAGCGTTCGTTCAAGCTCTTGCTCGGCGCGCTGTGCCATCAATTCAAGATGTGCGAGATCGAGGCGCTCAAGAACCAACACCTGTGATCGACTGAGAAGCGCGGCGTTGAGTTCAAACGAAGGGTTTTCGGTCGTGGCACCGACCAAAAGGATCGTCCCGTCCTCCATATGAGGCAAAAATCCGTCTTGTTGTGCTTTATTAAAACGGTGGATTTCGTCGACGAAAAGCAAGGTCCCCCGCCCGTTTGCGCGCCGATGCTTGGCGGCCTCGAAAACTTTGCGAAGCTCGGGAACCCCGGTAAAAATCGCGCTGATCTGAACGAAATGCAGATCTGTTTCGTCTGCCAAAAGCCGCGCAATCGTGGTTTTGCCGACGCCTGGCGGCCCCCAGAATACCAATGACGATAGACTACCTGACGCAAGCATTACACCCAAGGGGGCCTCGGGACCGAGCACCTGTGTCTGGCCAATTACTTCTGCTAATTTTCGAGGCCGCAAACGGTCGGCCAAGGGGCGCGGTGCGTTGCTTTCTACAGGAGTGGTGTCAAATAGGTCGGCCATGATCGAACCATAAACGCTTTCCGTCGGACCGAAAAGATCAGTCCATAAGTATAAGGCGTTTCGCTTTGGAGCGGTTTAGGACGTATTCTGCCAATCTACGAAGGCCGATGCCCGTGCGGATTTCGAATTCTTCGTAACGGAAGTTGCGGCTACGCACGCCCATTTTGGAAAAATCTGACTTCAAGCTTTTACGCATGGCTCTCGGGCCGCAGAAGGACACAACCAGACCCGTTGTTTTTACGCCGGTTTGGCCAAGGATAGTCTCAACATCAGCCCGACCTTGGGTCGATGAAATGTGAACGGTCAGCGACAAATTGGGCTTCACTTTGGCCAACACTTCAATTTCATCGAGATGGGGTGCGTGAGCGCGGGATTTGACGCAATACACTAAGTCTACCTGGGCGTCGCTTTCTTTAAGGTCCTGTGCCCGAGCGAGGAGAGGGGTAATGCCAATACCAGCCGCGATCCACAATTGGGGTTTGTTCGGCCTATAACGCTCAAAATGTCCGAATGGGCCTTCGATGCGCGCATTCATTCCCACCGTGATTTTCTGATTCAAATCATCTGTATAGTCGCCAAGCGGTGCGATGCTCATCCTTATCCGTCCGTCCTCGCGCGGGGCGCTTGAGATGGAAAACGGATGCGGCTCTTGGCCGGCAAAGCTGACGAATGCAAACTGGCCGGCATTGTGGCGAAGTGGCTTGCTGCTTGGCGCAAAAGAGACCGCGGTTGCTTTGCCTGAAGTTTCAATACTGGCAACTTTGTAAGCTTTCGCAGGTCGCATAGACGCGGGCACCAAGCGCCAAACAAATGCGAGAAGACCCACCACACAAAACGCTGACACGTATAATCCCAATGGATCACCATTCAGAAACGGCTTCAAAATGAACAGATAATGTAAAGACCCAGCAACAAAAAACCCGCCCATAACACGATGTGTCCATTTCCATAGATGGTAGGGAATGAACGTTGCGATAGTGATGACCACAAAAATGAGAAGCCCATAAAGGCTGAGCTCGCCAAGCGTTTCGGCAAGCTCTTCAAGCATGTTTTGCCGTCCCAGGCCCTTCATCTCGGCGTCTACGGTATCGTGGATCAATAGGAAAACCATCGAGGATATTCCGAGCCACTTGTGGAGAATATAACTGCGGTCCAACCCTCCAAAAGCCCATTCAACAAAAAACGCACGTGTCGCGATCAGTTGGACGATGCTCATGCAGATCAGTGCCTGAATGCCCATGTATTGGCTAAACAGCGCAATGGTATCGCGACCCTTGGCGATTTCCGGAAACCAAATGAATGGAAACACCATGGCTACGAGAATCAATAGGATACCGAAAATGCGCATGAAAAAGCCTGTTGTTTAAAGTTCTGTTTGCCGCCCCTTTTCCGGTGGATTACCGGAAGGAGTCAATCATCAGAGAGTTTATTTTGCGGGATTAAACTAGGGTTTATGGTCTTCTGGCTTTAAACGAAAAAGGCCCTGCCGAAATGGGCAGGGCCTAAATAATCATTCCGCTGAAGCGTGAGCGAATTACTCTTCGCTTGCAGCTTCTTCAGCAGCAACGCGCGCTTTGTCAGCTGCGCCTTTCGCGTCAACGTCGCGGTCGACCAGTTCGATGATCGCCATTGGGGCCATGTCACCATAACGGAAGCCAGCTTTCAGAACGCGAGTGTATCCACCATTGCGCTCTGCATAACGTGGGCCGAGAACTTCGAATAGTTTTGCAACGTCTTTGTCTTGCTTCAGCTGAGCTGCTGCTTGACGACGTGCGTGCAGATCGCCGCGTTTGCCGAGTGTGATCAGTCGTTCAATCGTGCGCTTAAGCTCTTTTGCTTTTGGCAGAGTTGTTTTGATCTGCTCGTGCTCGATCAATGAACCGGACATGTTCGAAAGCAGCGCTTTGCGGTGCTCGTGTGTGCGGTTTAGGCGGCGGTAACCTTTTGCGTGACGCATGTGTCTTACTCCTTAAGTGCCTTCTACAGGCTGTTTTGCTTTGTCTGGCCGGTGATGCGTGTCACCAACTCTCCTTGAGGCGTTTGCCTAGATTTTCCCCGCCAATTGCGGGCATTGGTTGGCGGGCGCGAACGCCCGCCGAATGTCTTAGAACTGGTCTTCGAATTTCTTGGCCAGATCTTCGATGTTGTCCGGTGGCCAATCTTCGACGTCCATACCAAGGTGCAGACCCATGCCCGAGAGAACTTCTTTGATCTCGTTGAGGGATTTGCGGCCGAAGTTTGGAGTGCGAAGCATTTCGGCTTCGGTTTTCTGGATCAGATCGCCGATGTAAACGATGTTGTCGTTCTTCAGGCAGTTTGCTGAACGAACAGACAATTCCAGCTCGTCCACTTTCTTCAGCAGAAGTGGGTTGAACTCGAGACCATCGTCTTCGTCCTGACGGCCAGCAGCTTCAGGCTCGTCGAAGTTGACGAAGATGCCCAGCTGGTCCTGAAGAATTCGCGCTGCGAAAGCAACGGCATCATCAGGAGTGATCGAACCGTCGGTTTCGACCTTCATAGTCAGCTTGTCATAGTCCAGAACCTGACCTTCACGGGTCGGTTGAACGTCATACGAAACTTTGCGAACCGGCGAATAGATAGCGTCGATTGGAATTAGACCAATCGGAGCATCTTCTGGACGGTTCTTGTCAGCCGCCACATAGCCTTTGCCTGTGTTAACAGTCAGCTCCATGTAAAGGTCCGCGCCGTCGTCGAGGTGACAAATCACATGCTCGCGGTTCAGGATCTCAATGCCAGCGCTTTCAGCGATGTCACCAGCCGTTACGATACCAGGGCCTTTGGCCGAGATCGAAACGCGCTTTGGTCCTTCGACTTCCATGCGAACTGCAACGCCTTTGAGGTTCAGGATGATGTCGGTGACATCTTCGCGAACACCGTCAACTGACGAAAACTCGTGCAGTACGTTGTCAATCTGAACGCTGGTGATAGCTGCGCCTTGAAGCGAGCTCATCAGTACACGACGCAGGGCGTTGCCCATAGTCAGACCAAAGCCGCGCTCAAGCGGTTCAGCGATGATGGTTGCCTGACGCGACGGGTCGTGGCCCGGTTTAACGTCAAGCTGGGTTGGCTTGATCAATTCTGCCCAATTTTTGTGGATCATACGTCCCTCCATACTTGTCTTTGTCCCATGTCCAAAGGCCAAAGACGCCCGAGGTTAAAATGACGGATTGGGGCCGCGTGCTAGGCACGACCCCAAAAAACCAATTCGGATTATACGCGGCGACGCTTTGGTGGGCGGCAGCCGTTGTGTGCCATAGGCGTCACGTCGCGGATTGATGTGATGTTGAAACCAACAGCAGCCAATGCGCGGAGTGCCGATTCACGGCCCGAACCTGGACCTTGCACTTCAACCTCAAGGGTCTTCATGCCGTGGTCTTGTGCTTTTTTGCCTGCATCTTCAGCAGCCATCTGAGCAGCATAAGGTGTCGATTTACGCGAACCTTTGAAACCCATTGTACCAGCAGACGACCATGCGATGGCGTTGCCCTGTACATCAGAGATCAAGATTTTTGTGTTGTTGAAGGTCGAGTTAACATGCGCAACGCCAGTTGCGATGTTCTTTGAGACCTTTTTCTTGCCTGTACGGCGAGTATCACGTGCCATTTCTCAAGCCCTCCCTATTTCTTCTTACCAGCAATGGCGCGTGCAGGGCCCTTGCGAGTACGAGCATTGGTGCTGGTCCGCTGACCACGCACAGGAAGACCGCGACGGTGGCGAAGACCACGGTAGCAACCAAGATCCATAAGACGCTTGATGTTCATCTGAGTTTCACGGCGCAGGTCACCTTCTACGGTGTAAGTCGCGTCGATATGCTCACGGATTGCGAGAACTTCTGCATCGCTCAGCTCGTTTACACGGCGGGATACGTCGATTTTCAGTGATTCACAGATCTCTTCAGCCGATGTTTGGCCAATGCCTGTGATATAAGTCAGGGCGATCGGGACCCGCTTATGGGTCGGGATGTTTACGCCGGAAATACGTGCCACGTATATCTTTCCTTTTCGTTGCGGTTCCGTAGTACCAGAACCTTTTTTCACAACGGAGGCCCGGGGCAAAACGCCAACGGGCCACAGCTGTTCGAGGTAATCGCATCATCATCGGGGGCGACCCGACTCAAAATGCCGATTCTTGAATGAATGGTCTCGCTAAGGGGTATTTACGTACCCGTCAAGACCCTTCGCTTACTTATCAAGTATTACCGCCATAGCAGTCTTGATGGCTGTCATCTCACCCAATCCATTAACGGAGCTAAGGTTGCCTTTAGCGTAGTAATATCCGATCAGCGGAGACGTCTGTTTGTAATAGGCCATGAGCCGTGTTTTGAGACTGTCTTCGTTGTCGTCTGCACGGCGTGTAAACTCGGCGTTTTCACCGCAGGATGTGCATTTGCCGTCGGCCGGAGTTGGCTTGGTGTTGTCGTTGTAAACCTCACCACAATTGCTGCAGGTCGAGCGGGCCGTGATGCGGGCAACCAACGCTTCGTCGTCAACCTGCATTTCAATCACGGAATCCAGAGTCTCGCCGCAGTCGTTTAGCAATTCCCCAAGAGCATCGGCCTGTGCGAGCGTGCGTGGGAAGCCGTCGAAGATGAAGCCCCCGCCCTTTTCGCCTTCGAGCTTTTCGCGGATCAGACCGATCACAATCTCGTCCGTGACCAACTCACCACGCGCCATAACACCTGCAACGATTTTGCCCATTTCAGTTCCGCTGTCTTTGGCCTCACGAAGCATGTCACCAGTCGATAGCTGGGTCATGCCACGCTCTTCAACCAAGAAACGTGCCTGTGTGCCTTTACCGGCACCGGGTGGTCCAAGCAGAATGATGTTCATGGAATTAGCGACGCCCCGTACTACGCTTACCGCGCTTTTTGGTGCCAGAGCGGCCGCGCAACTGAGACTTCTCAATCAGGCCTTCATACTGGTGCGCAAGAAGATGGCTTTGGACTTGCTGGATCGTATCCATGGTCACCGAGACGATAATCAGAACTGATGTGCCGCCGAAGTAGAACGGTATTGCCAACTGGCTGCGCGCAATCTCAGGCAGCAAACAGATGACCGCCAGATAGATCGAACCGACTGCAAGAACGCGGTTCACAACATACTCAAGATACTCAGCCGTCTTTTTGCCTGGGCGGATACCCGGAACAAAACCGTTCTGATTTTTGAGGTTATCTGCAACGTCTTCAACTTTGAACGAAACGTTGAACGTGTAGAAGTAAGCGAAGAAGATGATCATTCCGCCAAAGAACGCCAAATACAGCGGCTGACCGGGTCCGAAATACGCCAGAATGGTCGACATAACCGGACCGGTATTTCCACCGCTGAATGTCGCCAAAGTCGTTGGCAGCAACAAAAGTGAGCTTGCGAAGATCGCTGGGATAACGCCTGACGGGTTTACCTTGACCGGTAGATGGCTGGACTGACCATCATATATCTTCATGCCAACTTGACGGCGTGGATACTGAATATGGATCTTGCGCAACGCGCGCTCCATGAACACCACAAATCCGATGGTCACAACGACCATAAGGATCACACCGATAATCACAGCGGGGCTAATGGCGCCCGAGCGACCTTGGCTAAGGAATTGGGCCAAAGCAGCTGGAATTTCCGCGATAATACCGACGAAGATAATCAATGAGATACCGTTACCGATACCGCGGCTGGTGATCTGCTCGCCTAGCCACATCAGGAACATTGTGCCGCCAACAAGCGTGATAACGCAGGCGACGCGGAAGAACATGCCTGGATCGGTAACCAATTCACCGGCCTCAAGGCTGGATGCTAACGCCCACGCCTGGAAGATCGCCAAAGCAACCGTGCCGTAGCGCGTCAGTTGGTTAATCTTCTTCTGACCCTGCTGGCCCTCTTTCTTCATCTGCTCAAGCTGAGGCACCATTGAGGTCATCAACTGAACGATAATCGAAGCTGAGATATACGGCATAATGCCAAGAGCAAAGATGCCCATTCGGCCGATCGCGCCACCCGAGAACATGTTGAGCACGCCACCGAGACCGGTTGCGGCTTCCTCCATGAAGTCCCGTAGGGCCGCACCGTCGATACCCGGAACGGGGATATATGTGCCCAGTCGGTAGACGATCAAAAGACCGAGAGTGAAAAGAATGCGATTACGCAGGTCGGTCGCCTTACCTAAGGCGGACCAGCTTGTATTCGCTGCCATTTGCTCTGCTGCAGATACCATTCGTGCGGGTCTCTTTCAAAATGACAGCGCCGCCTGAGCGGTTTCCCGGCTCAGGCGGCGCTTTGGAAAACTTAAAAGCTATGTAAGCGGCGAAATGGCCGCCTACAACTCTTATTCGGCAGTTTGTGCCGAAGTGACCGAAAGTGAGCCGCCTGCTTTTTCAACAACTTCCACTGCTGATTTCGAAGCGCCAGTCACCTGGAGGTCAACTTTTGTCGAGAAATCACCCTTGGCAAGGATGCGAACACCGTCCAGCTTGCGGCGAACCAGACCCGAAGCAATCATTGCGTCTTCGGTGATCGGTGCTGAAGCGTCGATTTTCTTCTCGTCGATGAATTTCTGTAGAAGGCCGAGGTTTACAACGGCGAATGCCTTGCGGTTCGGCTTGTTGAAGCCACGCTTTGGCAAACGCTGGTACAATGGCATCTGACCGCCTTCGTAGCCGTTGATAGCTACACCCGATCGGGATTTCTGACCTTTAATACCACGGCCACCCATTTTACCTTTGCCCGAACCTGGGCCACGGCCAACACGGGTACGCGACTTGGTTGCGCCCGGGTTATCACGGAGTTCATTTAGTTTCATATCGCTTCTCCTTTGCCGGATGTGACCCTGAAGCGAAAACAGGTCAACCACGGCGTTTCTTGATTTTGATTCTATGACGCAAACCGCCACTGGGCGCGTATAGTGGGATTGCAGGACAGGATCAAGCCTCGTTCCTTGAGTTCGGACAAGACTAAATTGAAGGAGATACTGCAGGTCTAGTATCGCGGCGAATTCGACCCTAAACTGCCGACCAAGAGCAATCCAAGCAAACGAGCAAACCCATTTCGCCATTTGAAGTATATCGTACATCCAAATACTTTCCGGTTTTGGATGGGGTTCGATTTCTAAGTATCTTCATGGTCGTTTGGCATCATGCAAATCCGATCGAGCATGGTGGATATCGTTTGGCCTATCAGGGCTTCTTGGGTGTCGATCTGTTTTTTCATACTCAGCGGATTTCTGATCACGACACTTCTCATACGAGAAATTGATGAAAACGGTCAGTTTTCACTACGCAAATTTGCTATCCGGCGTGCTTTGCGCATTTTGCCGCCCTACTACTTTGTCGTAACCGTGGTTGGGTGTATTTCCATTTTCTATAAAGACATAGAAGTTGGATATTTGATGCCATATTACTATTTTTTCGTCGCAAACTTCCTGACTGAACGAATTCCGACACTTAGTATTCTTTGGTCATTGTCCGTCGAAGAGCAGTTTTACGTGCTTTGGCCGCTCACATTATTCTTTGTAAGGCGAAGTTGGCTGCCCCCAATATTGATAGCTTTGCTTTGCTTTAATGCGATGATCGGAATCTGGTGGGCATACCTGCCTTCCATTGAAATGGGTCCATTGTTATTCATAGTTACAGACGTGCCATTTGCCCCGATCCTTATGGGTGCTTTGTTTGCAATGATTGCCAACTCAAAGGATGGATACGCGATACTGTATCGGTTTCTTGGGGGAAAATGGGCCTCGTCGGTTGCCTCCTGTGTTTTAATCGAGGTGCTAGCCTTCACACCCTCGACTGGAATAGAGGGCTGGAATAACCCAATTACTCATCTGTCGATGACGATGCTACTTGCGACCTTGGTTCTGCGCCCGGACACGAAGGTGGCCCACCTATTCCAACTGCCCTTTGTCAGGCGCATCGGCGCAGTAAGCTACGGGATTTATCTCTATCACCTTGTTACCAAAAGCATCTCTCTAAGTGTTCTCCAAAAGATGGGTATAGATAACGATTGGCTACTTTTGCTTGTTTACGCAGGTGCGAGTTATCTGATGGCCGAGATAAGTTTTCGCACTCTAGAAGCCTATTTCCGCCGATTTCGCCCCTCGTAGTAGACCCTAACAACGATTTTCACTAAATCGCCCAAATCTGTACATACGATCGACAACCGATTAGTCTCTTCTCCAGAACAACCACGTTAGTTGCAATTTTGAGGCCGAGTATGAGCACCCATGTTTCAAGTCGTCGAGTTTTTAACGGGCTGTTTGCCCTGGACATAACTTTAATCCTAATCAGCGCGGTATGGGGCTTTGCATTTCTTAAAGGGATGATTGCCGTCAGGCCTGATTTTTGGAATACTGATCTCGATTGGTCCGCCGGAGAACTTCTGAACTATATCAAATGGCTAGTTCTCGCGCTTGTGTTCTTCATGGCCTATTTCCGTGATAAAGCCACAATAATGCTGTCTCTGGCCCTCGTGGTTCTTATTCTTTTGGCGGATGACAGCCTCCAACTTCACGAGACCCTTGGCCCGACTGTTGTTCACGCAATTGGTCTTCAAAACATAATTGGCGTAAAAGCCTACACCATTGGTCCTATGGTCATATGGGCCGCTTTGGGAATGGTGATCTTATCAATCACTCTGATGGGCTGGCGAATAACGCCCACCGAACTTCGAAGCAAACTGTACCCAGTGTTCGCGTACTTCTTTGCTATCATGTTTTGCGCGATTGGAATTGACGCAATCCGCGAGCTGTTTGATTTTCCGAAAATCATAAAAGGTATTCTCGGCATTTTTGAAGACGGTGGGGAGATGCTATTTTTGACGGCCATGGCACGGCATGTATGGCTCAATTTTTGGTCAGTCGAAGAAATCAGTGTAACCTAGATGAGGTCGCTTCTACGTTGAATCGTGCAGATACTCGAACCAGCAAGGCAGTTCGACGTTATAGAGCGATTTCAGACAAGCGGTTAATGTATAGAGCAGGGTCATGATGGCCTCCTTAAATTGTATCGATGGAATTGACTTCACGTTCCGCTGACATGACAGAACGACTAACCTCTAAGTGTGCATGCCCAAGTTGCGTATTAGGTATGGATACTAAATCACCAAAACGAAAAACGCCCCAACCTATTGGCTGGGGCGTTCTCACATTCTGCAGTTGGGTTGGTCTATAACCTACCAAACTTAAAGCTAGTCGCGCTCTTCGATGATTTCGACCATGTGCGGGATCTTAGCGATCATGCCG
>ERZ1048872.848-NODE-848-length-29645-cov-5.258026_pt1 | contig 29645 bp, 25 predicted proteins | sample MGYA00383100_ERZ1048872 | MGnify/ENA primary metagenome ERZ1048872 (study PRJEB29581, sample SAMEA5548370) | metagenome | biome: marine; feature: coastal; material: water | depth 50 m | study: Short-term variability in the microbial, nano- and picoplankton...
CGCAACTGGTTGATGAAAATACAGATGGTGTTGGACTTGTTTAGGTTGGCTGCCAACTTACGTAAAGCCTGCGACATCAAACGAGCTTGGAGGCCTACGTGGGTGTCGCCCATGTCGCCTTCAATTTCTGCCCGAGGGGTCAAAGCGGCCACCGAGTCAACAACAATCACATCTAACGCACCAGAACGAACCAGCATGTCAACAATTTCTAACGCCTGTTCACCAGTGTCGGGTTGCGAAATAAGCAAGGAGTCAACGTCGACCCCGATGGCTGCCGCATAGACCGGGTCCATAGCGTGCTCCGCATCGATGTAAGCACAGACGCCACCGTTGCGTTGGGCCTCGGCCACCACGTGAGTAGCCAAGGTAGTTTTACCTGAACCCTCTGGGCCGAAGATTTCTACCACACGACCTCGAGGCAACCCGCCAACACCCAAGGCTAAGTCCAGCGCCAATGCGCCGGTGGGGACGGTCTCGATTGCCATGGAGGCTTTATCGCCCATCTTCATGACGGCGCCAGTACCGAACTGCTTTTCAATCTGATTCAAAGCCAGATCGAGGGCTTTGCCTCGGCCTTCGGAATCTGCGCCAATTTCTGGAACTGTCTTGAGTGGTTTGTTGCTTTTCTTTGCCATGATTAACTCCGTTATTTTTGTAGAGGGGTAAGAGAAGTTGTTATGTAGAGAAACTTAGTAGAGGGGTGTGACAATCTGCCTTTGCGAATAACAACAGCGTAATTGCGAACAGGTGTTCGTTGCAAGCATTTCGCCAAATTCTTTTCTTTACTCCTTAAAACAGGTAGGTTTTGGTCATGAACGACACCCCCTCCCCCAAAGAAACCACCGAACAACTACGCAACCGGCTTACCGGCCAGCAATTTGCTTGCACTCAAGAGGCGGGCACCGAAGCTCCCTTTACCGGCATTTATTGGGACGAAAACCGGGCCGGCACCTACCGTTGCATCGTGTGCGACGAGGCCCTCTTTGCCAGCGCCACCAAGTTTGACGCCGGGTGCGGATGGCCAAGTTTTGATGCCCCGCTCAGCCCCGACATCATCGACACATCCGAAGACCGCAGCACCGGATACCTGCGCACCGAAACCCTGTGCCACAACTGCGGCGCCCACCTGGGCCACGTATTCCCCGACGGCCCCACCCCCACCGGCGACCGCTTTTGCATCAACTCGGCTTCCATTCGCCTTGAAACTGACGAATAAAATCTAACCCTTAACCCCGGTTGATTAAACGACGGCGCAGCATGTTGAGCGCCGAGATAACCGTGAGTTGCCTGGTCATGGTGCGGCCATACGGAAAGCGCACCTGCACCGCTTCGGTCACCGCATCAACGCTGGTGGCTATCCACACCACACCCGGCTCCACACCCTCTTGAGGCTCTGGGCCTGCCACCCCGGTAACCGCCACCGACACATTTGCCCCCGTCGCTCGGCACACCCCGGCCGCCATAGCCCGCACCGCCGCCTCACTAACCACCGGCCCCTCGGGCACCCCTAAGAGTTCATGTTTCACGCTATTGGCATACGACACCACCGAACCCACAAAAGCTCGGCTGGCTCCCGGCACCTCAGTTAAACGCGCCCCAATCATGCCGCCGGTCATGGACTCCGCCGTGGCCATGGTTAAACCCTGGGCCACCAAAAGGTCCAGCACCACCGACTCCATGTTTTGCTCATCCACCCCAAAAACCACCGACCCGATAATGGCTCGCACCCGGCCTTCTTCCTCGGCCAACATGGCCAAAGCATCCTCCTCGGTGTCGCCCTTAGCGGTGATGCGCACCTTCAACCCCTCCATGCCGCTGGCCAAAAAAGCCAAGGTAGGGCCGCCCGTCGCATCGAGGCGCTCAATTTCTTCGGCCAGCAACTCGGCCAAACCCGACTCTGACTCACCCCAAGTACGCAACACCCGAGACCGGATAACCGACGTAGAACCCGAACGCAAAATCAAATCAGGCAACACCGTGCCGTTCACCATGTCACGCATTTCGCTGGGCACCCCCGGCACGGCATAAATAACCTTGTCGCCTACCGGGCACACCAACCCCGGAGCGGTCCCCGGCATTTGCTCGATGGTCACCGCCCCCACCGGTACATCCGCCTGACGCAAATTGTTCTGCGGCATACGGCGGCCTCGACCAGCAAACTTTTGCTCAATCCGCTCCACCAAAAAATCTTGACGTTCCAACCCCACCCCCATCACCTCAGCAATAACCTCACGGGTGATGTCATCTTGAGTAGGGCCCAAACCCCCGGTAACGATCACCGCATCGGCTCGACCAAGCGCCTCAGAAATAACATCATTGATGCGCTGAGCGTTATCGCCCACCGCCGCATGACGCAAACAATCAATACCGGCCAACGCCAACTGCTCACCAATCCACGCCGAGTTGGTGTCCACAATTTGCCCCAACAGCAACTCCGTGCCTACCGCCACAATCTCGCAACGCACCGTGACCTACTCCCCTGTGGTGTTGGTGGCTTTACGGCCATCGAGCAAATACTGCAGCCCCGTGACCACTGTCAACACCACCGCTGCCCACAAGGTGGCCTCCACCAGCCAATCAAAGTTTTCAAACAACGGGATAACCGCTACCAACAGCGCCAAACCCTGCACCGTAGTTTTTGCTTTAGCCGACTTTCGGGCCGGCACCGCCAACCCTTGGCGAGCAAACCACAAACGATAAAAAGTAATCAGCACCTCTCGCACGGCCAATAAAATTACCGGCAACCAGGTGTAGCGATCTACCGCCACCAAACAAACCGCTGCCCCAATGACCGCCACTTTGTCGGCCAAAGGGTCTAAAAAAGCCCCCCAACGGCTGACTTTGCCCGCTCGACGAGCCAACGAACCATCCATGTAATCAGTGAACCCAAGAATAAAGCCCAACAAAAATGCACCCCACGACACGCCGCGTCGATCCTGGGCTTCCAAAATAATGACAAACAGCACCGGCGAAAGCGCCAACCGCGACAGGGTCACCAAATTTGGCGGGCTTACCACCGTGCCAAAATGTTTAAAAAGGTTCATGCTGTCTCCAAGTCGGGGCCCAACGCACCAGTAACCGTAACCGTTGCCACCGTACCCACGGGGAGATCCTCGCTCACCTGCACAATCCCGTCGATTTCTGGCGCCTCACGCCAAGTACGCCCCACCCCAGGTTCATCCACCAAAACCTCCACCGACTGGCCAATCAACGCATCTCGCCGCTGAGCCGTAATGGCATCTTGAACTTCAGAGAGTTCACGCAAACGCTCCGCTACCAACTCGGCTTCGGGCGCCCCATCAAGGCCCGCCGCATAGGTGCCTTCCTCTGCCGAGTACGAGAAAAAACCACACCAATCCAGTTGAGCTTCTTCGATGAAAGCCAACAAAGCGTCCTGGTCTTCTTCGGTTTCGCCCGGGTAACCCACAATGAAGTTCGACCGAAACACCGCGGCCGGCTCACGCTGGCGAATAGCCTTCATGCGCTGAGTGAACTTCTCGCCGCTCCCCCAACGCTTCATAGCCCGCAACAACGGCGGCGATACATGCTGCAACGAGAGATCAAAATAAGGCACCCCGGTGGCACAAATAGTGTCGATCAACTCATCGCTGAGGTCCGATGGGTAGAGGTACAACAAACGCACCCGTTGCGCTACCTCAGACACCGCTTTAACCAACGGCACGATGGCCCGCTCGCCCACCCCTTGGTCCCGACCAAAGGCCGCCAAGTCTTGAGCCACCAACACCACCTCATGCACTTGCAAAGCCTCGGCCTCGGTCACGATGTCTTCAATAGACCGACTACGTTGCGGGCCCCGAAAACTCGGAATAGCGCAAAACCCGCAAGCCCGATCACAACCCTCAGCGATTTTTACGTAAGCCCACGGGCGCTGCGAAGCCGGCCGAGGCAAGTTCAACAAATCGAAAGAAGGCAATGCCTGCTCTGCCGCTCGCTGGCCCAAAGTAACCGGCACCCCAAACCCCGCTACCCGATCCACCTCAGGCAAGGAGGTCGCCAAGTCATCGCCATAGCGTTCAGCCAAGCACCCGGTAACCACCAACTTGGCTCCGGTTTGCCGCAAATCATCAAGGGCCAACACCGTGTCAATGGACTCCTGACGCGCCTCTTCAATAAAAGCACAGGTATTCACCACAATCAGGTCCGCGTCCTCAGGGCGATCCGTGGACTGCATGCCATCTTGGGTCAACAAGCCCACCAACTTGTCGGAATCCACCTCATTTTTTGGGCAACCCAAAGTCACCAAATGGTAAGTAGAAGCGGTCATGACTCTTTAGGTTACGGCGTTACGCCTTGATAAACCTTTAAGCCACTGCAGCGTTGAAACCCAAATAGGCCAACACCCCAAAATAAGCCACCAACAGAATCGCTCCCTCACGGCGACCCACCATCCGGCCCGTCGCCATCAATAGCAAAGCCAAAGCCGCTACCGCCACCATGGCCAACACTCCTCTGGTTTGCATAAATACATCGCTGAGCGTTCCCGGACCAGCCAAAAACAACCCAGCACCTACCGCAAGACTGTTAAATAAGTTTGAGCCCAACAAGTTGCCCAAAATCAACCCCGTCTCATTGCGCCGAGCCGCAGCCCCCACGGTGACCAACTCGGGCAAAGAGGTACCTAAAGCCACCATAGAAAACCCCACAAAACCACCCGAGAGGTTCAGCGTTTCAATCAAGTCCGTAGAAGCGCCGACCACCACCTGGGCAGCCGCCATAGTGCCCAACAGGCCAGCACCCGCACGCAACCAAGGGCTAAGAGAACGCTTGCTCTCCGGGATAATTGGCAGCGGCGTTTCTTCACCAGTGCGCAAGCGCACCATCAACACCATGGACATAACAAACACCGCAAGCAACACCAAGCCTTGCCCGGTGGTCACGTCGTTTTGCGCTAAAGCCGCAAAAATGAGCACCCCGCCCAACGACAAAAAGCCTCGACGTAAAGTCCCAGCCGGCACGGCAATCGGCCGAATGAATGCCGCTACTCCCAAAACCAAAGTCAAATTCGCCACGTTGGAGCCCACGATGTTGCCCAGACCGAGATTAACTTCGCCTTGCCGAGCCGCCCACGTGGAAACCACAAACTCCGGGGCGCTGGTGCCGAAACCCAGAATTAACGCCCCCATAACCACGGTGGGCACGTTCATTTGATGCGCCAACCGCGAAGCCCCTAAAACAAACTGATCAGCAGCCAGTGCCAGCACCACCAAACCCACCACCAATAAAATAACTGAGCCCCACATTGCGTCGTAGCCCTAGAGGCCCTGGGCCATCAGGTTTTCGAGCTCTTCCTCAGAAATCAGCACCTCTCGAGCCTTAGAGCCCGTGGAAGGTCCCACCACCCCGGACTCTTCCATCAAGTCCATCAGACGGCCCGCTCGAGCAAACCCCACCCGCAACTTGCGTTGCAACATAGAAGTAGAACCCAATTGGCTAGTCACCACCAACATGCGGGCTTGGTCGAAAAGCTCATCGTCGCTGTTGCCCCCCGAAGGCGGGCTCGCAGTGATGCTGTCAGTAATGGCGTCTCCACCCGACGAGGCGGCCCCGCCCCCAGCAGATTGTTCACCGATTACTTCGGCTTCATCGTCACTCGGTGCATGGTCACCCAAAGCCTTGACCTGTTTGACCCAAACCGCCACCACCTGGCGTACCTCTTCTTCGTCAACCCAAGCCCCTTGAATACGTTGCGGCGTGCCCGAACTGGGGCCCAGCAACAACATGTCGCCCTGGCCTACCAAACGCTCAGCACCCGGCTGATCCAAAATAACCCGACTATCGGCCAAGCTAGAAACAGCAAAAGCCAAACGAGCCGGGATGTTGGCTTTAATAACCCCAGTAATCACGTTGACCGACGGGCGCTGCGTCGCCACCACCAAGTGGATGCCCACCGCACGAGCCATTTGGGCCAGGCGACAAATGGAATCTTCAACATCGCGGGCCGCCACCATCATGAGGTCAGCAAGTTCGTCAACCACCACCAAAATAAATGGCAACCGCTGATAAACCACCGGGTCGTCATCGTCATCGGTCAAACCCAACGGGGCTTTCAAATCGCCACGATCATAAGACGCGTTATAGCCAGTGATGTCACGGAAACCAGTAGCCGACAACAAGGCGTAACGGCGTTCCATTTCTTTTACCGCCCAACTCAAAGCGTTGGCTGCTTTACGGGGGTCGGTCACCGGAGCAGTCAGCAAATGCGGCACCCCTTCATACTGGCCCATCTCTACCCGCTTTGGGTCAATAAGAATCATTCGCACCTGATCGGGGGTGGTCCGCATCAAAATTGAAGTCACCAGCGAGTTGATACACGAAGACTTTCCGGCCCCGGTGGCCCCCGCAATAAGCATGTGAGGCATGGTGGCCAGATTCATCATGACTGACTGGCCCTTGATGTCTCGCCCAACCCCAACTTCTAAGGGATGGCGGGCTTTGGCTGCTTCGTTCGAAGTCAAAATATCGCCGAGAGCCACGATCTCGCGGTCATCGTTCGGTACCTCAATACCGATGGCCTGCTGACCAGGAATAGGAGCCAAAATACGCACATCAGCAGCCGCCAAAGCGTAAGCAATATCTTTGTTCAGACTGGTAATACGGGCCACCTTGACCCCCTCACCCAACTGCAAGGCGTAGCGGGTTACCGTCGGGCCGACCGTCATGTCGGTAAGACGGGTTTCAACCCCATGGGCAGCCAATGCTTCTTGTAAACGGACACCGCGTGCTTCCACCGCTTTGGCATCTATGTCATGAGCCACGCTTCGCGACAAGAGTTTGGTAGACGGCAAGCGCCAAGGGGAATCTGCCACCGCAGGGCCCAACTCAATGGTAAGCTGTTCGCCCCCCACTATGGGCGCCACTTTGCCTTTACGTTTCTTCGCTTTCGGAGCGGGCTCTGGCGCAGCCTCAGGCTCTGGTTCGGGTTCAGGAGGAGCGGGCCGAGGGTCAGTTGATTCGGGCAAGTTGACGGTGGGGGTTGGCTCATCGGGAGCCGTAAAAATGTCTTTAAATCCGTCGAGAATAACCCGCCCCATGGGGCGCAAAACCTTCATGACTCCCGAAGCCGCTTCGCGTACCGTAACCCCAGCGACAATAGCCACCCCCACAAAACCCAACGCTAATAAAATAGGAACCGCTCCCCAAGGGCTCACCGCCGCCTCTAACGGCCCACCAGCCACCAGACCCAGCAAGCCACCCGCTTTACCTAACGCAGTGCTGCCATCGTTTAAACCGGGGCGACCCTGGGTCATATGCAACAACCCGGTAACGCCAATAAGCGCCAGGCCAAGCCCGATCGGAATGCGTTTAGAGAGCTCGTCAACTTCGTGGCGCTCTTGAAACATGGCGAAACCCAAACCCACCATGGCTGCCGGAAGCACCATTTTGGTCAACCCGATAGACCACCCCAGGCCGCTTTCTAAGCCTCTACCCACTACCCCAGCTTTGTCGAAATACAAAGAAAGCACGCCCAACAAACCCACCAAGATTAGGAGCAAGCCCATCATCTCGTCGCCTCGGCCCCCAAAAGCGGCCTGCAACATGCGACGAGACAACGGGTTTCGGTTGGGCTGCGCAGCGATGCTGCTTTTGGTCGACCGAGACCCGGTTTTGCCTGATTTTTTTGACCCCTCGGGGCGCGAAGATTTAGCGTTTGCCACGGTTTAAAGGTACCACTAGCGTGTGACAACGGCGGGATGCCCGCCATTTATTGTCTGAAACGGTCAGCGTACTTCTACTACGGGCACCAGCGAAGGCCGCCGGCCGGTACGTTGCCCCACCAACTGGCCCGCTGCTCGACGGGCTTTGCGCCCCAACTTGTGGGCATCGCGTTCGCCGTCTTCAAGCGCCTCCGTAACCGCCGCCGCTACCTCTTGGGCTACTTCATGCGACCAATCGTCACGTTCCCCAGGCTCTACCCAACCTCGCGAAGTCACAAACGGCGGCTCAACCAGCACACCCTTCTTGCCATCGACCACCACGCGGATCAACACAAACCCTTGACCCGAAACAGCACGACGCTCCTCCACCAACTCGTCGCTTAAGGCCGTACCCCGCTCATCCATCATGATCCACTGATCAGACACCTGTCCGACTTTTTTAAGACCATCATCGCTTAGTCGCACCTGGTCGCCATCTACACAACGCAACACCCGATCCGGGTTCATGCCGAGCTCTAACGCCAACTCATGATGCGACACCAAATGGGCGTACTCCCCATGCACCGGAATAAACAAGTCAGCATCTACCGCCAGATGCAATTCCGCCAACTCTTCACGCTTGCCATGGCCACTGGTATGCACATTGAGTTGCCCGCTATGCACCAACCGGGCACCCCGCCGAGCCAGATCGTTTTGCAAACGCGAAACCGCCGCCTCGTTGCCAGGAATAGGGTGCGAAGAAAACACCACGGTGTCCTGGTCAGTAATTTTTAAATAACGATGCCGCCCCTCAGCCATCAACGCCAACGCAGCCCGCGGCTCCCCCTGCGAACCAGTGCACACCACACAAGTAGTCGCCGGGTCAAGATCATCAAGGTCTTCTGCCGTAGCGATCATTTTGTCCGACACCCGCAACAAGCCCAACTCACGAGCCAAAGTGACGTTGCGCACCATTGACGCCCCCATCACCACCAAAGTGCGGCCCGTTTCTTTAGCCGCATCAGCGATCTGTTGAACACGATGGATATGGCTCGAAAACGCCGCCACGATGATGCGCTTACCATGGTTATCGGCAAAAATTTGCTCCATTACCGGGCCGATTTCTGACTCGCTACCTGAAGCCCCCGCCGCCCCTGCATTAGTGGAATCAGCCAGCAACAGACGAATGCCCGGGTCGGCAGAAAGCTCTCGCAAGCGAGGCAAATCAGTCACCCGGCCATCTACCGGAGTGGGGTCCAACTTAAAATCGCTGGAATGCACAATAAGACCCTGATCGGTAGTGAACACGGTCATCAAACCACTCGGGGTTGAATGCGTCACGGGCAGAAACTCGCAATCAAAGGGTCCGACCTTGTGGTGTTCATGGTCCTTGATTTCGATCATTTTGGTGCCAGTAATGTTGGCAAACTTAAGCTTGCCTTTAATCATGCCCAGGGTGAACTTCGAACCATAAATCGGCACATCCATATCTCGCAAAAGATACGGAAGACCCCCAATATGGTCTTCGTGCGCATGGGTAACGATGCAGCCGTCAATGCGGTCGGCTCGTTCAATAAGCCAAGAAAAATCTGGCAACACCGCATCAACACCCGGCAAGTCGTCGGGAAACAACTGGCCACAATCCAAAATGACTATGCGCCCATTGCTTTCTAAAGCAGCGCAGTTGCGGCCAATTTGTCCTAAGCCACCTAAAAAGGTGATCGTTACCTCGTTGGTCATTAAAACTAAGGTCTTCCGAGGCCGGCCAAAATGGCTCGTGCTTTATCGGCCAACCAATCAGGCTCGGGGCCCATTGGCAAACGGCAATCTCCGCCCGGCAAACCCAACACTTTCAACATGGCTTTGCTGGGGATGGGGTTCGGGGTCAGGTCGCCCGATTCAAAATCATACGACGGGATCATCCGCTGATTGGTGGCTCGAGCCGTAGCCATATCTCCAGAGAAAAACGCATCCATCATGACGACCATCTCGGGAGTAGCCCAATGTGACGCCACGCTTACCGTACCTACCGCTCCAACGGCCAGCAGGGACAACGTCAAACAATCCTCGCCGCTATACACCTCAAAGCCCTCGGGGGCCGCCGCTATTAAACGCGCCGTGCTGGCCACATCGCCAGCCGCATCTTTAACCGCCACAATGTTCTCTACCTCATCAGCCAACTGCAAAATAGTGTCAGCGTCCAACGCACGACCGGTACGAGCCGGGATGTCATAAAGCATGATGGGCAATTCGGTACTGGCTGCCACCTCTGCAAAGTGAGCCATCAAACCTGCTTGCGAAGGGCGATTGTAATAAGGCGTCACGCTCAAAATGGCTTGAGCACCAGCATCTACACAGCGCTGCGTGTTAGCGATAGCCGACCGAGTGTCGTTGCTGCCCGCACCGGCAATAATCGGCACGTCAACAGCATCTACTACCGCTTCGACCAGTTCAATTTGTTCATCCTGAGTAATAGTGGGCGACTCACCGGTAGTGCCGGCCAACACCAACGCCTCGTTGCCCTGTTCAACCAGCCACTTGGCCAACGAACGAGCACCCTCAACGTCTAGCGAGCCATCAGCAGCAAACGGGGTGATCATGGCGGTAATGACCCGACCAAATTTTGATTTCATAAAATTCTTCCTTCTTGGACGTTAGCCAGCAGATTCATTGGCTCGTTCAATACCAAGCGTAGCCAACAGGTTCTCATGAAGTTCGAACCACACCGTGTGATAAGACTCAATCATGGGTTTAGTGAACCAATCGTGGTCCCCGTTACGCACCTTGGTCAGCGCTTCGCTAAACCGGTTTCCGTAGTCGCCAAAACGCTCAAAGGCTTCAGCCAAGGCAGCACAAACCGTTTGCACCACCGCATCGGCTTCGCCCAGGCGTTCAATGACTGCCGCATCGTGAGCCACATCGGCATGATCATTGACTACTTGTTCACCGTCTACCGTGCGCAACTGCCAGTCGGTACAAAGCGCCAAAAAGCCTTGGTTCACCGCTAAAAAACTTTGATAAGCAGTCGCCACCTGGTCTCTAATTCCTGCTGCTTCGAGTTCCTCCGACACCATGGCCTGGCCCCGGGCTCGCCCCTGCGGGGTAAGCATCCAACCCGACATTTTCCCCTCACGGTGGCGCACCTCTTCGGACTCCTTAAAAGCCTGTAAAAACCCCAGCACCTCAGGCTCAAGTAGCCCCGTGACCTCAACAATGGCCGGGGTATCCACGAAGCCTTTTACCCGTAGGGCATGGATCACACAAAGTTCAGCTTCACTAGAAAACGCCATAGCCCTACGCTACCTCCTCGGTTCGGCGAGCCACATTGGCCATAGCCAGAGGGTAACCCACCACCCCTACCAACGTAAAAGCAAACCACTGCAAGGCGTAACCCAAATGCGGCCCATCAGATAAATCTGGCTCCGGCAAGGGCGCCGGCAACCAATCCACATTGGCGCCATCGGTGGCCTGCAAAACAAACGGGGCCACCGAAACCCCCCAACGTTGACTTAACGCGGCAAGGTCGATACCCATCACCTCATCGCCGAGGCCCCCGCTCCGTACCGTTTGTTCCACCAAAACACCCGAGATTTCCACCTCTCCTAGAGCCGCTGGCCAAAGCGTCGGGTCGTCTTCGAGATAAGTCAGGCGAGGCACAAATCCTCGATTAACCACCACATCGGGGCCATCAGTAACCCGCAGCAAAGTCACCACGTGCAACCCCGGCGAATCATTTTGCGAACGATGGGCCACATAAACTTGCGCCGCCTCATCAAACTCTCCGGTCGCCGAAACCCGCCGGAAAAGCGCTTGGTCGGGTGGGCCCGCCAACGCTTCTTCAAGCGTTACCGGCGGCAACACCCCCTGCAACTCAACCTGAGCGTTCCAAGTTTGTCGCGTCTCCAAGCGCCGCAATTGCCAAAAGCCAAGATTAAACGTGGTAATCAACAGCACCCCAATAAGCACATGCCAAACCAGCCACTTGGGGCGCAGCAAGCGGCGAAAACCCGGGCTCATGAGTTTGTTAAATGCCCAACAAAGCGTCGAGGCCCACCGTCAAACCGGTGCCTTCAACCTGTTGAGCGGCCAAAACCATGCCCGGCATAAACGATGACCGGTCGGTTGTGTCGTGGCGAATGCTCAGCGATTGGCCCGTCGCCCCCAAAAGCACCTCTTGGTGAGCCACCATGCCCCGCATGCGCACCGCATGTACACGAATATCGGCCGGACCTAACCCACCTCGAGCCCCCGGCAACACCTCGACCTCGGTGGGGTCTTCTGCCCAATCAGCCGAAGCGGCGGCCATACGGTCAACGGTGGCCATCGCGGTCCCCGAAGGGGCATCAATTTTTGCGTCGTGATGAAACTCAATAATCTCCGCCGTGTCAAACCATGGCGCAGCCATTTCCGCAAAACGCATCATCAGCACCGCCCCTAAGGCAAAGTTTGGCACCACCAAACAAGCGCTTTGGTTAAAGACCTCAGCGAGCGAAACAAAATCCTCATCACCAAGGCCGCTGGTGCCCACCACGGCATGCACCCCAGCATTGGCCAGCACCGGCAAATTGTTACGGGCCGCTTCGGCCACCGTAAAGTCAATAACTACCTGAGGAGAAGCCGCTAAAAGGTCTTCCACTCCGGCCCCCATAGCCAAGCCATGAAGGGACTGCCCGGCCGCTTGAGGGTCGGCCACCGCCACCAGCTCGAGGCTTTCAGCGGCCCGTACCGCTTCGACCGCCGTGGCTCCCATGCGGCCTGCGGCACCCAAAACGGCTATTCGACGATTTTGTGTTTCCCTACTCATACCAGCGAGGCTAGCGGCACCGGCCCCCAGCATCGGGATGGTTTAACTGTTTGGGCCTACCTGGGTAGTTACCGCATCTACAGAAAACACTTCAGCCAAGGCTTGGTTTATCTCGGCCACCGTCACTGCCCGAAAAGCTTCAACCAATTCCTGGAGCGGCATCACCGTGCCGGTAAGCAATTGGTTGCTGCCCAAACGCCGCATGCGGCTCCCGGTATCTTCGAGACCCAACAATAATGATCCTTCAAAACCACTGCGTGCAATGGCCAACTCTTCTTCGGTAATCCCGTGGTCGGCGATCTCCGCCACCTCTTGGGCTACCACCGCGGCAAGCTCCTCGGCCCGATCCGGCGCCGTGCCGGCATAAATGCTGACCACCCCGGCATCTTCGAAAACGCCACGAGTAGCAAACACGCTGTAAGTCAAACCACGCTCTTCGCGCACTTTTTGAAACAAGCGACTAGACATGCCGCCGCCCAAAATATGCACCCCTAACGTAAGGGCATAGCGGCGAGGGTCTAACCGTGAAGCACCCAACCAGCCCCAAGCCAAATGGGTGGCCTCAATGGGACGCTGCAAGGTAGCACCAACCACCGGAGCCAGCGTCGGCTGCGAACGCACCGGCGAAACCCCGCCTTGGCGCTCGGCAAAGACTTGACCAAAACGCTCCACCAGATACTGGTGATCTACTGCTCCAGCAGCCGCCACCACCAGGTTTGGGGCTCGATACCACTGGTCATGAAAATCCATTAACGCCGAACGATCAAGGCCCATCACCGAATTTTCGGTGCCAATAACCTCACGGCTCAACGGGTGCTTCGGAAACAACCCCTCATGCAACAAGCCAAACAACGCATCGGTGGGGTCATCAATAGCCAAATGGAGTTCTTCCAAAATGACTTGACGCTCAGTTTCTATGTCGGTGGCCCGTAGCGCTGGCCGGCATAACACATCACCCAACAAATCGATCGCTAAATCTAATTTGTTGGCCGGAAACCGTGCGTAGAACGCCGTGTATTCCATAGTGGTAAAAGCATTCATTTCGCCGCCCGTGGCATCAGCCAGTTCAGCAATAGACCGAGCGGTACGCTCCTCGGTGCCTTTAAACACCAGGTGTTCTAAAAAATGTGAAATGCCCGCTTGATGTTCGCTTTCATCACGAGCACCTACCCCTACCCAAATGCCTACGGCAACCGAGTGGGCATCAGAGACTTGCTCTGACACCACACCCGGGCCGTTAGCGATTTGTGTAAATTCAACCGCCTGATCGGCGCTGAATGTGGTCACCGCAAGCGGAGACCGTTTAGCCGAGGCGTTCAGCGGTCACGGCGACGTCGGCCGCCACCACCACCACGCTTGTTAGAAGATGCAGGACCAAGATCGCCGTGCACGCCCTCTAACTCAGCGGTGAACGCATCTTCAAAGCTGGCTTCAACTACCTGAGGAGCCGAGTCATCAGCAGTTGATTCGGCGGCGTCATCGCTGCCTGCCTCATCTGCTGCTTCTTCCGCTACTGGAGCATCTTCTTGAACTGGTTTCGCTTCTTTGGCTGGCGCATCGCCGGCCATCTTCAACGAAATCTTGCCATTGGGGTCGACGTCTTCTACGGCTACCTCAATGTCTTGACCCAACTCAAGCACGTCTTCTACTCGATCGATGCGCTTACCGCCACCGATTTTAGAGATGTGCAACAAGCCGTCACGGCCCGGAAGGATGTTGATGAAAGCGCCGAACTTGGTGATGTTTACCACTTTGCCCGGGTACACCGCACCAACTTCAGCAGTTGGAGGATCAACGATAAGCATGACCTGACGGACTGCTTCGTCTACCTTGGCTCGGTCGGAAGAGGCTACCGAAACAACCCCCACCATGCCGTCATCGTCCACGCTTACTTCAGCGCCGGTTTCGGCTTGAATGGTGTTGATCATCTTACCCTTAGGGCCAATAACCTCACCGATCTTTTCTACCGGAATCTCGAAGCTAGTGATCTTCGGAGCATGCTCGCCTACGTCTTCACGAGGAGCACCAATGGCATCGGTCATCACGCTAAGAATCTTCAACCGGGCTTCTTTGGCCTGGTTCAAAGCGTCAGCCAATACTTCGGCAGGGATACCGTCGATCTTGGTGTCGAGTTGCAAAGCGGTTACGAACTCGGCGGTACCAGCCACCTTGAAGTCCATGTCGCCAAAGGCATCTTCTGCCCCCAAAATGTCGGTCAAGGTAACGTACTCACCGTCATGGACAACCAAGCCCATGGCGATACCCGCTACCGGAGCCTTAATAGGTACACCAGCATCCATCATGGACAGCGTGCCGGAGCACACCGAACCCATAGAGCTCGAGCCGTTAGAGGCCAGAACTTCAGACACCAAACGCAAGGTGTAAGGGAACTCGTCAAAGCTCGGGACGATTGGGAACAATGCCCGCTCGGCCAAGGCGCCGTGGCCGATTTCTCGACGCTTAGGGCCCCGCATGAAACCGGTTTCACCGGTACAGAACGGAGCAAAGTTGTAATGATGCATGAAGCGTTTACGTTCGGTGGGGTCAATGCCATCGATCATTTGGTCCATGCGACCGGTACCCAAGGTGGTGAAGTTCAATACCTGAGTTTCGCCACGCTGGAACAAACCAGAACCGTGTGAGGTAGCTACTACGCCAACCTCTGAAGCCAGTTCACGAATGTCACCGGGGCTCCGTCCATCGATACGGATTTTTTCATCCACGATGCGTTGACGCACCACGGCTTTGGTTACCGAGCGAATAGCGCCACCGATTTGGCGTTCTGCGCCGTCAACGTCGGCAAACTGTTCGACCAATTCAGCAATCAATGCTGCTTTTACTTCTGATTCAGCAGCGCCTCGTTCGCCTTTGTCGGCCACCGTTTGGGTAGCGGCAATGCGTTCACGGCCTGCAGCATCAACTGCAGCAAAGATTTCTTCGGAGTAGTCGGTGGTTACCGAGTATTCCATTTTCTCAGCGCCGCCTACTGCTTCTACCAGAGCCAACTGAAGTTCAATTACTTCACGGATATAGGTTTTGGAGAAGTTCAGGCCATCGGCCAAAACAGCTTCGTCAACCTTGGCTGCGCCGCCTTCGTAGATTTCCCAGGTGGCTTCGGTGCCACCGGCTTCCACCATCATGACGGCAACATCGCCGTCATCAAGCAAACGACCAGCAACTACCATTTCGAACGCCGAATCGGCGCCCTCTTCGTAGGTTGGGTGAGCAATCCATTCACCAGCGGCCGTCCAAGCAATGCGTACTGCACCGACAGGTCCGTCGAAGGGAACGGGAGAGATCATCAAAGCGGCCGAAGCAGCGTTGAGAGCCAACACGTCGTAAGGGTTTTCCATATCGGCACCCATGACGGTGCCCACAATGTGAACCTCGTTGCGGAAACCTTCCGGGAACATTGGACGCAATGGGCGGTCAATGAGACGGCAGGTCAAGATGGCTGCTTCAGAAGCACGTGCTTCACGGCGGAAGAACGAGCCGGGGATTTTGCCTGCGGCGTACATGCGTTCTTCAATGTCCACGGTAAGTGGGAAGAAGTCAGCGCCGGGGCGTGGTGACTTTGCACCAGTAGCGGTGACCAACACGGTTGAGTCACCAAGTTTGGCCAGAATTGACCCGCCAGCAAGGCGAGCCATTCGACCAGTCTCAAAAGAGATAGTTTTGTCGGTCTCGCTAAAGGTATGCGAGACGGTTTGGACAGTTGTCATAATTTTCCTTGTGTTTCGATTCTGCGCGAGACGTTCCCTCGCAGAGTTACGGTGGCGTTGAATAAAGCGAAGCCCCCAGTTTCCAGATGGATGCCTCTCGATGCGGCGAGCCAACAGGGTGGACCGCTACGCCGAGCTGCATGCAACTGGCACTGATGACCGCCGATCATTCGGCGCCATCGTTTGAAGTTGTCAGTGCCCGTATAAGGCACCCGACGAAAAGGCAGCAAAGCCGCCGATATCAGAGGTGGCGTTACCGCCGTAGCCCCAGGTCAGCAATAATCTTCCGGTAGCGCTCAACGTCGTTTTTCTTTACGTAGTCAAGCATCCGGCGACGACGGCCAACCAGCATTAACAAACCTCGACGGCTGTGATGGTCCTTTTTATGGTCCTTCAAGTGCTCGGTGAGATGGTTAATACGGTCGCTGAGCAAAGCAATTTGCACTTCAGGAGAACCGGTATCGGTCTCATGCAAGCGATGCTCGGCCATCGTGTTGGCCTTGGGGGGTAGGTTGGTCGGCATAGTTACCTCTGGGTGTCGGACCCGGCTTTATGGCGCGCTAGGCGTCACCAAAAGCTATACGGAGGGCCGGAGGTGTTGTAACCGACCCTAGATAACCCACATTGGGTTACCCACGAAGAGTAACGCTACCAGCAACACAGCAAATGCCACCTTTTGCTCACACTCTCTCTAGTAAATTTATTACTAAACTCCACTACCGAGTGGTCAGACCATCAGACCATTTGGTAAGGTCGTCACGTATCATCAACCACCTTCGGGAGTTTCCATGAGTTACCCAAACACCTTGGTCTTTATTGACTTTCCCACCGACGACATGGCCGCCGCCCGAGCTTTTTATCGAGAGGTCTTCAACTGGGAAGTAGAAGAACGCATCCCAGATATTTTTGATCGCATCGTTCCCGGCCAGAACTTTAAATTAGATGACGGCAGCCAAGGCCCAACCGGCAACCTCCACATGGGGATTGCCAACGCAGCCAACGTACGCCCCAACCCCAACCCTGACCCCCAAGAGCCCTGCACTCTTAGCGAAGGAGGTCGCTCTATTCGCGCCTGGATTTTAGTAAGCGAAGACGACTCTTTTGACCGCATCCTCGAAGCAGCAATCCGCCTTGGAGGAACCGAACTTTGGCGCAACCATTTCTGGACTGAATTCGGAGGAATAAACGCCTCGTTCCTTGACCCTTGGGGTAACCAACTCATGCTTTGGCAGCATCCACCAGAAACCGAACGCGACGAAGAAACCCATCAAACCTCGGGAGAAGTCAACTTGCCCGATGGTTGGACTATGGAATAGGAGATAAACATGTCTGAAGACCATTACGACATTCACCCCCCCACTGCACGGTGGACCCACCTTGCTTTACGGGTCAACAACATGGATGAAACCATTGCCTGGTACACCGAAAACACCCCGTTAGAACTTCTTGCTCGGCGAGAAGATGAGTTCGGCTACGGTGCATGGTTAGGCCATAGCGACAATGCAGATAAACCTTTTTTGCTGGTTGTCTCACAATTCTTCGAAGGCTGCGACCCCTTTGCTCCCACTCCTCATACTGTGCTGGGGCCTTTCGCTCACCTCGGCATCGAACTGCCTACCCGAGAGGCATTAAACAAAGCTGCCGCCAAGGTTGAGGCTAACGGGTCACTTTCCATGCCCTTAACCGAAATGCCGCCACCCATTGGATGGATATTTATGGCCAAAGACCCCGACGGAAATACTTTAGAATTCTCTTACGACCAAGGGGTCTACGCCGTGGTCCAAGAAATTTGGGGCAAGTGACCGACCCCGCCGAGGTAGCCGCTAGTTACCTTGCCTCTTTTGCTACCGGCGACCCAGAACGTATCGCCGCCTGGGTGGACGAAGATTTTGTTAACCACCACACCAGCGCATTGGGTTCATCGTGTCAAGGGCGAACGGCCTACCGAGAGCGCCTTCCCGGGTTCCTCAGCGAATTCAACGGGTTGACCTACCAACTCTTAGACACCATCACCGAACAAAACCGAGTCGCCGTGTCTTACCTCATGCGGGCCAATCATCACGGGTCGCCTATAGAAATCGAAGGTGCTTTTCATCTCACAGTTTCTGGCGGCCTCATCATCCAGCGCACCGACTACTTTGACAGTTTGACCTTTTTGCAACAAACCGGCCAACAATAAATCACTCGTCGCCACTGGCAAAATGGCCGAGGCGATCCCGCTTGGTGGCCAAATAGCGATCATTTTCTTTAGTAGAGCCGCTCCACAGGGAACGGCGGCCCACTACTTCAACCTTGAGATCTTCCAACGCTTGCATTTTCTCCGGGTTATTGGTCATCAAAACAACCGACCGCACCCCGAGATGACTCAAGACCTGAGCCGCCACCTCATACCGTCGCTCATCAATTTGATGCCCAAGTTCCAAGTTGGCTTCGGCGGTATCAAGCCCTTGATCTTGCAATCTGTACGCCCGTAGTTTTTCTCCTAAACCGATACCGCGTCCCTCGTGACCACGGAGATAGATCAACACCCCACGACCTTCATCAGCGATGCAACGCAATGCTTCTTTCAGTTGCGCCCCGCAATCACAGCGCAGCGACCCAAATACATCACCCGTCAAGCACTCCGAATGCACTCGAGTAAGCACATTTTCGCCACCTACTTCACCCCACGACATAGCCAAGTGCTCAAGACCATCGGGAAAACTGGTAAAAGATTGCCCGGCAAAAACCCCAAACCCGGTGGGCACCGGGGCGCTACCCGAAGATACCACCAACGTTTCTTCTCGCCGGAGTTCACCGGTCGGGTCAGGAGTCAACACTTAACCACCGAGCAAAGCAGAAAAGCGGCGACGCCACTCCACCGAAGTGCGGTCGGCTTGCACATTGACGAGGTCGGTTTGGCCCAAAGGAAGCTCGCCGCTGAGGCGCTCCAACATGACCCGATCTTCCTCGCCAATAGCTCGGTCAAAAGAAATGGCCTCCTCCGCCGGCAAGTTGAAATCGTCATTACGCCAAACCACAAAAGTAAAATATGAAGTTTCGGCATCAATGGGCGTAGACAAAAGCAAAATAATGTGCTCTAACCCCGATTCATAACCCACGGTAGAACGCACAGTCAACGGCAAATGAAACCCACTAGTCATAGAGCGCTCAATGGTGTCCTTCGACGATCCGGTAGTAGCCGCCGCCTCGTCTGGGTTGGCCGCCACCACGTCGTAGCGGTAGCCATAATACCCATCATCGAGTTCTTCAAGTTTAAAAATTGGTACCACCGGGTCTTGGGCCCCACCGAAAGTACCCAAGTGCACAAACGGAAAATGGGTTATGTCTAAAAAGTTGTCCACCATGCGGGGCGCCGCCACCTGCCAGGTCTGTACCTCAGTATTAATACGGCGAAAATCCGGGTCCACATCTTGTGAAACCAACGGCAACGGTCCAACGGGTTCTCCTGGGCAAAGCCAGATCAATCCATAAGCCTCCGTTGCTGACAGGGCTGGTAAATGCGCCTTAGGAGAAACCGGTACCCCCTCGGCAGTTGAAGGAATGTTCACACACCGCCCTTCACCTCCAAATTCCCAACCGTGATAAGGGCAGACCAAACAGCCCTCAACTACCGACCCCTCCGACAGCGGCATCTCTCGGTGAGGGCAACGGTTAGGTGCAGCAATGACCTCATCTTGGGGGCCACGCCACAAAACATAGTCGGCACCGAGTAGCCGAACTTCTAATGGATCAGCCGCCACGTCACTTGACTCGGCCACCACATACCAATGTGTCAACATAGCGGGAGAAGTAAGAAGGTTACTTGTCGTCATGACCAAACAATACTCTAAAATAAAGACCACTACCAACCGGCTGGAGGCCCCGTGGCTGACCTCATAATTATCGGAACCTTGCTCAGCATGGACCCCCAACGCACTATCTGGAGTGACGGGGCGGTGGTCATAAACCAAGGAGAAATAACCGCTGTAGGAACACGCTCTGAGCTCTTGGCCCAGCACCCCGATACCCCGACCCTTGGTGGCCCAGACTGTTTAATAACCCCCGGATTCATCAACGCTCATCAGCACCTCACCGGTGATCGCCTCATTCGCTCATGTATTCCTGACACTCTGGTCTCTTCCGAAGCAATCTTTGACTGGGTAGTGCCAACACACGCCGCGCACACCCCCGACGACGATGAACTTTCCGCCACCCTCTCGCTGCTTGAAGCCGTGGGCAACGGCATCACCACAACCGTTGAAGCCGGCACAGTAGCCCACCCCTACCGGGTAGCAGCCGCCTTCGAAAAAGTAGGGGTACGAGGCTGTATCGGTAGTTGGGGTTGGGATGTAGAAGATGGCCCATTTGCCGCCCCGGCCAATGACGTCCTGGCCCGCCAGCGCCAGGTAGTAGAAGACTTAGTTGACCACCCACTAGTTGACGGGTGGGTCACTTTGGTAGGTCATGATCTAGCCACTGATTACCTCTACGCCGGAGCAGCCAACTTGGCTCGAGAACTCCACACCAACCTCACCTTTCACCTTTCTCCCTCCGCCCAAGACGGCCAATCCTTTGCCCTAAGATCAGGGAAACGACCAGTAACCCACCTCAACGATCTCAACGTGCTAGGCCCTCACTTGCTTATGGCCCATGCCGTACATCTTGACAACACCGAACTTGACCTACTTCTTTCGACCGACACTTCGGTCGCCTACTGCCCTTGGGCTTACCTCCGGCTTGGACAAGGAGTCACCCAAGCAGGACGACACGTTGACTTTCTTGATCGTGGAGGTCGCTTAGCGCTGGGTATCGATTCGGAAAATGCTGGCGACGCCATAGACCCATTACGGGTAGCCTCTTTAGCGGCCGGCTTAGCCAAAGACATGAGCCAAGACACCACCGCCTTTAGCGCTCACCAAGCACTAGAATTGCTCACCATCGGCGGCGCCACGGCGATCGGACAAGCCGGCCGGATTGGATCGCTTGAAGTCGGCAAAAAAGCCGACATCGTCGTTCACGGCCTTAGCGGAACCGAAGCCAGCCCGGCGGCCATAGACCCAGTCTTACAGCTCATCTGGGCCAGCGATGGCCGAGGAGTGCGCCACGTGATAGTAGATGGGAAAATAGTTGTCCAAGACGGCCAGAGCACCCAGGTCAACCATCAAGAACTTCGCTCGGTTGCCCAAGAAGCCCGCCAACGCTTACTCAGTGATGCAGGACTAAACCCCACCCCATTGTGGCCGGTGCGTTAATCCACAATCAGCGCTAATACAGAGGAAACTTGGATCGGTCCGGCAACCCCGATCGATCCACCACCGACTCACCAGCGATCTGGCACCGCTCATAAAACTCCCGCTCATCAAAAGCAGTAATCTGGCCCCCCTCCACCACCCGGCGACCATCCACAAACACCGTATCTACCCCCCGGCCATCAGCCGACCACACCAACTGGTTCATCACATTATGCAAAGGCCGCCACTCAGGACGATCCGTATCATGCAACACCACATCAGCTTTTTTTCCCGGCTCTAGCGAGCCGATTTGGTCCTCTAGTTGCAGCGCCTTAGCGCCTCCCAAGGTGGCCATCTCGTAAGCCTTTTCCGCCGGAAACATCTGCGGGTCGCGCCGAGCATCTTTAAATAAACCAGCTACCAAATACGTGGCCCGCATCAAATCAGAATAATTTGATGCGTTGTTCCCATCAGTGCCTATAGCCACATTAATACCCGCGGTCACCATCTCTGGGATCTTGCCAATTTGCGTAACCCCATAGCTCACCTTTAACGCCGTAGTTGGGCAATGCGAAACGTGCGTCCCGCGGCGTGCCATCAAGGAAATCTCCTCATCCGCAACGTGCACACAATGAGTAATCACCACGTCATCACCCAACACTCCTAACTCCTCAAGATGCACTAATGGGAGCTGTCCGAACTCCTCACGAAAACCATCCGGGTCTAAAGCAGCGGGTGACATATGAAAACTCATCCCTGTGCCATGCTCCGTAGCCAACTCTCGAGCCGCCTTCCACAAAGGGTCCGAACAAGTGGTATGGCCCACCAAAGTTGACCAAGTCCCCAACCGCCCCTCATCAACTGACTTAAAATTCTCCAATTGATGCTGCAAAAATCCAATGGCTTGATCAGTGTCTTGTCGATATACATCAGGCTCTGGGGGAAGGTCCCAAACCCAACGCCCCAAACGGCCCCGAATGCCTAGCGCCGCCAGCCCTTCCAACACCGGTTCCAAAAAACGAACAGTGCCCGCCTCCAAAAAGGTGGTAGTCCCCGACTTCAACATCTCTACCGCCGCCAACTGCGCCGACAGTTTCTCTTCTTCGGGCGTGTGCGCCGCATACAACGGGCAAAGCCACTGAAAAACGTTTTCCTCGAAGGGAGTATCATCGGGCACATAGCCTCGCGTCAACGGTTCCCCGGTTACATGAATATGGGTATTAACCAGGCCAGGCGTCACCACCATGTGCGGTCCTCCCACCGTTTCCTTAGCCGAAAATCGCTGCACCAAATCAGTGGCTTTACCCACCGCCACAATTTGATCCCCCCGTATGGCCACCGCACCATCAACAATGATGTCCCGGTTTTCGTTCATGGTGACCACCTGCCACCCCTTAATCAAAAAATCTACTACTTCGCTCATTACCTACTCCTTTTCTCGGCTCTAGTGGCTACATAAACAAACTGATTACCAATCGGCTCAATCAACCGTCGGTTCACAAAACCTGCCGCCCTCAACCACTGTGTTGCTTGCGCATTGGTCAGGGCGAAACCCTCCAGAGTGCTGGCCATCATGGTCATACCCATCAACACGCCATGGGGGTTATACCGGCGATCTGGGTCAACGAAGTAATCCGCCAAGAGCACCCTTCCCCCGGGCCGCAAGGCCCGATAAGCCCGATGTATCAAGTGTTGTGCCCCATCCACACCTTCCGTGCGGCATACATGGCCGAGTACCACCAGATCAAAGGCCTCCTCTTCTAAGGGCACCTCATGAAAATTTCCCGGTAAAAACGTGCACCGCTCCGCCACCCCATGTTCTTGAGCCTTTCGTTGGGCAACCGGCAAGACCCCGGGCAAATCATTCACCACCGCCGTTGCCTTCGGACACTTGGACAGAACTGCCATCGCCCACGGAGCACCCCCCGCTCCGAGATCCAGAACCCGAGGGGCCGTCAATGCGCTATAACGAATCTTCAAATCAGCACGAGATGCTGCCCGGAACACCGTGGTAAACGTTCCTTCTACAAGAGGAACATAAAAAGCTGCCGGATCACCCTCAATAGGGTTCGCAGGGCGGCCTTGGCGAATAGTCTCCGCCAAACCAAGCCAATTCTCCCGCGGGCCCGGTGCTACCCCCACCAAATCTGCCAGAGAAGCCGGGCCACCGGAAACCAAGTAGCGCTCTGCCGTCTCGTTCAAACCAAACCGCTCATCTACCCGTTCCAACAGCGCCAAAGCCACCAACGAATCCAACAACCCGGCAAGGTGGGTCGGGGAGACCTCCAAACGGTCCGCTAGCAAACCAACGGGAGTTGGCCCGTCGGACGCCATCACATCAAAAACTCCCAGCTCCAAAGCCGTCAACAACAAATAGTAGGCACCAAACCCCTCGATAATCCCCCATACCGGAGCCGAAGAAGGCGGTTTGTGGTCCCGCCACGGTCGGCCCATTTTGGCCATTGTATGGCCCTTTTTTAGTTCAGGGTAAGGAGAATCAGCCATTGACTTTAAGGCCGCAACAATATTTTGCCGAAATGGTCGCCACTCAACAAGCGCTCTTGCGCCTGCGCCGCCTCGGCCAAAGGAAACACCGAATCAATCACCGGTGGTTGGCTGTCAGCGCAAAACCTTTCCCATGCCGGTCCAAACTCATCTGGATGATAAGGATCCGACCCAAAAATCTTTATACCTGAATGAAAGAGATACCCCAATGACGGTATCACCGCCTCATCTCCTGAGGCATTCCCACAACACACCAAACGACCCCCATGGCCTAAGGCAAACAACGACGACCCAAACAGTGCCGTACCCACACAGTCCAATACCAAATCCACCCCGGCACCTGACGTCACCCGCCGAGCCCAGTCCGCCACCTCACCCGTACGGTTATTTAACACTTCCTCAGCACCTAATTCCCGTGCCTGCTCACATTTTTCATCAGTGCCCGCCGTAGCCAAAATGGTAGCCCCAGCTTGCTTAGCCAAACGTAAAGCCGCCACCCCAATACCTGAACCTGCCGCATGAATCATCACCGTCTCTCCCGCCTTTAACCCGCCAACAGAAAACAACGCATGCGATGCCGTTAGATAGCAGGTCGGAAAAGTCGCCGCCTGTTCAAAAGACATAGCGCTCGGTAAGGCATAAACGTGGCTAGATGGCACCAAACATTTCTCGGCATAACCCCCATCTACGGTGGCCCCGATAATGCCTAGTTCCCCATGAAGATCTCCACGCCCAGCCAAATTTGACCCCTCATCTACTCCCGCCAGAGAGGGATCCACCACAACCCTGTCCCCCACCGTCACCCCAACAACTTTCGCCCCCACCGCGGAAACCACTCCCGCCACATCCATCCCCGCAATATGCGGTAAAGAAAACCCAGGGAGTTGAAACAGCCCTTGACGCTGTAATACATCCAACCGGTTCAATGCCGTGGCCGCCACATCGAGTACGACATCAGTAGGGCCGGGCTCTGGGTCAGGCACCTCTTCCAAAAGTAAAACATCTTCACCGGTTTGGTTATAACGCATGGCTTTCAAGGTATTTCTTCTCTCTCTTGTAGATTGCTACTTCAAACCTCGGATAAACGGGCGAGCCAAAGCTGCGGGCTGTCGAGTTGCACGAACAAACAATGACGTCGCCACAATGGTCACCAAAAAAGGCAGCGACGACAACAACTCGTTGTTCAGTTGATAGCCCAGTGCTGGCAAGGTCAAGCGAAACGACAAAACTGACCCAAACAACAAACAGCCAAAAATGGTGGCCCGCAAACGCCAGCCACCAAAAATAACCGCCACCAAAGCAATGAACCCTCGGCCGCCAACCATGCCCGGCTCAAAACGACCCACCTGTCCGAACAGCAAATAGCCGCCACCCAAGCCCGCCATCAACCCTGCCAAATAAATGGATTGCCTACGGCGGTGATTCACATGAATACCGCTCACGTCAGCCGACTGTGGATTCTCACCCACCGCCCTCACCTCTAAACCCCAGCGGGTGCGCAATAACAACCACCCGCAAAAAGGCACAACTACGTAGATCAGGTAGAAGGGCCAAGGCTGACCAAACAATGCTCGGCCCACCAAAGGGAGATCCACTAAAAATGGCACTTCCACTACAGAAGCTAAACGAGTAGAAGGCTTCAACTCAGACTCCAAAAAGCCCACCACACCCAAAACCAAAATATTCAACGTCAACCCCACCACAAACGGGTCTGCCGTCAAACGGTGACTCATCTGCGCCTGCACCATCGACACCGTGCCCCCCGCCAACATGGCACAAACCAAACCCACGGCCACGGATTCCGTGATATGAAACCCCATTGCGGCGGCGAAAGCGCCCCCCAAAAGCATGCCCTCCACCGAAATATTTAAAGTACCTGCCCGCTCGGCAACCCACTCTCCGGCCGCCGCGAAGGCCAGCAACACCGCAAAACGAGCGGCCGCCGTAAAGGCTGCTTCAGTGGAAAGAACCTCGAAAACGGCCGAAAAAAACTCACCCATCAAACTCGACTCCTACTCGCGGACAAAGCCCGCCGTCGCTGACGAATAAACATAATGGCCGGGGGAATGAGCAACGCCAAAACGATCAAGCCCTGCACCACATCGGTCACTCGGCGCTCAATTCCGGTGGAAGCTAAAAAACCCGAACCGGTACGCAAACTGGCAAACACGAAGGCCACTGGAATAATTGCCAAAGCCCGCTGGCCAGCTACCAACGCCACCAACAATCCCACCCAGCCAATGCTGACCGAAAATCCCGCTACCAACCGGTAGTTGGCAAAATCACCGCTGGCCAACATGACTCCGCCCGCCAATCCAGACATTCCCCCTGAGATGAACATGGACTTCATGCCTTCAGCAGTCTCCCCGATACCAAAGCGTCGAGCCACCCGCTGATTTTGTCCCACCACAGACAATCGATAACCCCACAAGGTGTGGTTCAGCATCCACGAAACCAAAAAAATTAGTAGGACCACCGCTACCGCACTCATAGCAAAATCGTTCCCCCATAATGACCAATGCGGGATACGCGTATCGGGCGCCAACTGTTCGCTCACCGAGTTACGGTTTCCCAAACCCGCCCCTCGTTCTAAAAGCAACCAAGAATTCTTTAACCCATAACCCACCACGTTGGCTGCTAAAGAAACCAGCAACAGCGTAGAAAGCACCTCAGGTACCTTCCGCCAGTACCGTAATCCACCGGCAATACCTGCCCACAATGCTCCCCCCAACGCTCCGCTAGTCAACACCACCAAAAGAGCCACTGGCCCCGGGCCCACCATGTTGGCCCCGGCGTAAGCCGCGAATGCCGCCCCGATTAACAATTGCCCTTCTTGACCAATATTTACCAACCCGGCGCGGTTGCTGACCATGGTCCCCAAGGCAACCAAGGCCAGAGGGGTGGCTACCCCAATGGTGCCTCCCCAACGACCTGGCTTTCGTACACTGCCGTCCACTAAAGCATTCCACACATCGCTCCAACTGGCCCCAACCACAGTAACCAATAGCCCGGAAATTACCAAAGCCCCCAGCCCACAAAGTACATACAGGGTGACGGCCTCGGCCCACTGCGACCGACGAGAAAGGACGCTCTCGTTCAAAGCAAATCTCCCCCCATTAGCCGACCGACCTTTTCGCGTGTGGCCGTCGCTCTGGTCATCTCACCGGTTATCTGACCGCGAAAAATGACCACGATGCGGTCCGCTAATTCAAAAATTTCATCCAATTCACTTGAGATAAGCAATACACCCACCCCATCATCAGCCGCCTGCCGAAGTTGCCCGGCCATGTACTCAATCGCCCCCACATCAAGGCCTCGAGTTGGTTGTGAAGCCACCAAAACTTTTGGATTGCTGGTCATCTCCCGGGCCAAAACCGCTCGCTGCTGATTACCCCCCGACAGCGTCCATAACGGCGCATGCGGGCCCGTACACATAATGCCAAAACGCTCTATAAGTTCTTCAGTTAAAGCATCCAACCGCCCTCGGTCAATAACACCCCGGTGAGAGAACCCTTCCGGATCAGCCAGCATGAGGTTTTCGGCCAACGACATCTCCATGACTAGGCCCGAGTCGTGGCGATCCTCAGGAATGATGGCTACTCCCGCCTCATGGCTGGCCCCCAGCCGTTTCATCTCTACCACCTCTCCATCTACTAACACTTCGCCTCGTATCACCGGTTGCAGGCCCGACAGAGCATCCACCAGTGCCTTTTGCCCGTTGCCTTCCACACCGGCAACCCCCACAATCTCGCCAGCACGCACGGAAAGCATAAAATCATCTAACTCCACCACCCCCTCTGGGCCTCGCACCTCCAACCCCCGTAGCTCTAACACAGTCGGCGCAGAGATCTCTTCAGACCGTCCCTCAGCCTCCGGTTCCCCGGCCTCAGAGGGTGACCCTCCAAGATTACCGAGAGCAGTAGAACGTAACCGCACTTCACGACCCACCATGTCTTGAGCCAATGCCGCGGCTCCTACTTCATCGGTTTGATAACCGTTTACCACCTGGCCATTACGCATGATGGTCACCCGGTCAGTGACCGACAAAATCTCAGTCAACTTATGACTTACCAAAGCAACCGCACGATCCTCTTGGTTCACCACTTGGCGCAACGAAGCAAAAAGATCCTCTGATTCCTCAGGCGTCAATACCGAGGTCGGCTCATCAAAAATTAGAATCTCCGGCTGGCGACGCAAACACTTCAAAATCTCCACACGTTGACGTAACCCCACTGGCAAATCCCCTACCGGCACATCAGGATCAACTCGCAGACCATACTGTTCGCCTAGTTCCGCCACACTGGCCCGGGTAGCCGAGCGACTCAACTTTCCCCGGTCCCCCAAAGCCACATTTTCCCACACCGTGAGGGCTTCAATAAGGCTGAAATGCTGGTGCACCATACCAATGCCCAGTTGAGCAGCTTCTAAGGGGCTCATGATACGAACCGATGCCCCATCGATGCTGATGCGGCCCGCATCGGGGACCACCAAACCAATCAACATTTTCATCAGAGTGGATTTCCCCGCCCCGTTTTCCCCCAAAATACCGTGGATTTCCCCCCGGTGTAGTTGCAGGTTTACCGCATCACAAGCGGCCACTGCCCCGTAGTTTTTCGTTAGACCACTGACCTCAACCGCGGGCGGGGGCCCTGCCGAAGCAGAGCCCCCACCACTCACGCTTGAAGCGTTTTCGGTCAAGATAAATCAGCCAGAATAAGCTTCACCCTTGATGGCACCGAAATCGCCAGCTAATGCACCGCTCGCAATTTCGGCATAAACCGCATCCATGGCGGCTTGCTGTTCATCATTAGCGTTACAGATAACGGCACCTGGCTCTGGGTCGACCCCGACTTTAAACATCTTGGTCTCGCCTTCGGTTACCGTACCCGCAAGGATCTGCGGGAAGATGGCTGCAACGTAGTCACCGGCATCGAAACGTACGGCGACATCCCAACTAATGTCCCCATCACGGGTACATACGTCAGAGGAACCGGCGCTAAGCACCGCTACCCCAGCATCGTTGGCCAACTGTACAACTGCTTCATGAGCGCCCCCAAGGTAAGGGTACACCACACCCACACCGCTAGCGGCTGCTGTATTAAAGGCTTCAGTAGCTGCCTGCACGTTGTCGAAGTCGTAAGGATAGGCCCCGGTCGGCACGTAGGTCACGCTAAACGAAGAATCCACTGCTTGGAGACCCATTTGGAACCCCAAAAATGCTTCTTTTTCAAAGCCCAAATCGCAGCACCCAATGAAAGAAGCAGTGGTATTACCTTGAGCTTGCAAAAGAAGCCCCGAAGCGTAGCCGGCAGAGTAACTAATCTCTGAGCTATCGTCGACGCTCTGCGCCAAACCAGGCAAGGAAGCAAAACCTGCACCACAGTTGCAGTACCAGAAAATGTCTGCGTACTCCACGGTCAAGTCGGTAAGCGGTTCAGCGATCTCGCTGGCCCCAACAATGATGATATCCACGCCTTGCTCGGCCAAGTTTGACAACTCCGTCGCTGCATCAGCACTTTGAATCTCATCAACCACAATGGGCTCATTAAAACCGTAAGCAGCTGAGAGCTCCTTAGCGGCATCAACTACCGCTTGGTAGTAAGCGCCGTCATCAGCAGGCCCAGCGGCAGCTACACCAATGGTGATTTCTCCGTCACCGTTGGCGTCAAATGCTTCAAAAATGTCCACAATGTCGTTGCCGGCTTGGGAGCCGGTTGGGGCGTATTCGAACACTACGTTGCCGGTT
>ERZ1048872.849-NODE-849-length-29625-cov-11.103686_pt1 | contig 29625 bp, 36 predicted proteins | sample MGYA00383100_ERZ1048872 | MGnify/ENA primary metagenome ERZ1048872 (study PRJEB29581, sample SAMEA5548370) | metagenome | biome: marine; feature: coastal; material: water | depth 50 m | study: Short-term variability in the microbial, nano- and picoplankton...
CCGGTCGCTGTCAATGCGATCGTTGCAGCAGCCATTTTAAACGTATTTGATAGCTTCATTCATACTCTCCTTGTTGGTTCCCCGGTTCGCCGGGGTTTCTAATGTGAACGGCAAAAGCCTACTCACAAATCTTCATCATGCATCAAGCGCACGACAATCACTGACATCCCAGCTGACGGTGGTTTTTTCACCCACATTCAAATGCGTGTGGCCGGCTGAGTTGGCAACTTTCACAACGAAATCTTCGTTGCCCATAACGTTCATGCGGCAGCGGATATGGTCTCCAAGATAAATGAGCTCTTTAACCTCTGCATCAATCGCGTTTGAACCACTTTTTTGCCCCAATTGTACCCGCTCGGGGCGGATCGACAAAACCGTTTTTGTCCCCACGCCACCACAATTAATCGCCAGCGCTTCGCCTTTTGAACCATTGCCATAATCAACGATGGCGGTGTCGCCTTTCAGCTCGGAAACGGTGGCTTCAATGCGATTATTTTCACCGATAAATTGCGCCACAAAGGCGTTGTCAGGCCGTTCATATAGGTCGCTTGGCGGCGCCAGCTGCTGGATAATACCATCGTCAAACACGGCGATACGGTCTGACATGGTGAGCGCTTCGGATTGATCATGCGTCACATAAACAACGGTGACGCCAAGCCTGTCATGCAAATGCTTGATTTCAAATTGCATATGTTCGCGCAACTGTTTGTCAAGCGCCCCCAAGGGCTCATCCATTAAGACCAGATCGGGTTCAAATACCAAGGAACGCGCCAGAGCAATCCGTTGCTGCTGCCCGCCAGAAAGCTGCGCGGGGCGGCGATTGCCAAAGGCGCTCATTTGCACCATGTCCAGCGCTTTTTTAACGTTGGCTTCCCGCTCTGATTTGCTTTGTCCGCGCACTTCTAAAGGAAAGGCTAGGTTTTCGTTCACCGTCATATGCGGAAATAGCGCGTAGTTTTGAAACACCATGCCGATTCCACGCTTGTGAGGGGGTATATTATTGATCGGTTTGCCTCCCAATAAAATCTCACCATGGGTGGCTGTTTCAAAACCGGCCAACATCATAAGGCAGGTTGTTTTACCCGATCCAGAGGGCCCGAGCATCGTTAAAAATTCACCTTTGCCAACACTCAGGTTTAAATCTTTAACAACTAAATTTTCGCCATCATAACTTTTTTGTACTTTTGTGAATTCTACGAATCCCATTTCGCCAGAGTCAGTTGTCAAAAGGCACCTACCAGTGTGAATTGTTTCTCAGTTGGAATAATTCAAACATATGGTCGTAGATATGGCAATAGGCAGCGCTTTTTAGTTTAAAAACGACATAGCCGTTTCGCGTTTGCGTCTTTGCAGTTGATTGCCGAGCTTAATTCAATCGAAATGTTAGAATGATTCTGCCTTGCTGTTGGTAGTTTTTTCTCAATAAAATGTCTCACATGCGATAAATTTTAGAAGCGATTAAAATTATGTCTTCAAGCACTGTTCTGATCACGCACCCTGATTGCCTCGGCCATGAAACACCGCAAGGCCATCCGGAACAAATCGCCCGGCTAGAAGTTTTGTTAAAAGCGCTTGAGCGCTTGCCTGTAGAGGTTTTGTCAGCGCCTTTGGCGCAAGAGGCCGATCTTTTAAGCGTGCATCCACAGCATTATCTTGACGCGCTGCGCGCAGCGTCCCCAGCGCATGGCAGCGCCGCGCTGGATGCAGATACGCATCTGTCTGCGGGCTCGTTGAAGGCAGCTTATCGGGCGGCTGGCGGCGTTTTATTGGCTGTAGATCAGGTTCTTTCGGGCGCTGCGCAAAATGCTTTTGTGGCCACGCGCCCGCCTGGACATCACGCTGAAACCGCCAAAGCGATGGGGTTTTGCCTTTTTGGAAATGCTGCTTTGGGGGCAAAATATGCGCTAGATCGATATGGATTGCAGCGCGTGGCTGTGGTGGATTTTGATGTGCATCACGGCAATGGCACGCAGGATCTGCTTTGGGAAGAGCCGCGCGCTTTGTTTGTCAGCACGCATCAGATGCCACTTTGGCCAGGTAGCGGTGCGCCGGACGAGAAAGGCGCGTTTGACAATATTATAAACCTGCCGCTTGCGCCTGAAACCGATGGGCAAGCGATGCGGACGCTGTATCGGGAAACCGTCCTGCCGCATTTACGGGCGTTCCGGCCGGATTTGCTGATTATTTCAGCTGGGTTTGACGCGCATTCCTCGGATCCTTTGGCGCAATTAAACTGGCGCGTTGAAGATTTTGCTTGGCTCACGCAGGAATTATGCGCTTTGGCAGCAGAACTCTGCCAAGGACGGGTGGTCTCGGTGCTCGAAGGCGGCTATGATTTGCCTGCTTTGGCTGCATCGGCCAAAGCCCATGTTGAAAAATTATTGGAGGCGACAAAATGAGCCAAACCCCTGTAGATCAAATGAGTTTTGAACAAGCAATGGCCGAACTTGAGCAGGTGGTTGGTCAGCTTGAGCGCGGGGATGTTGCTTTAGAGCAATCAATTCAGCTTTATGAACGTGGGGCTGAGTTGAAAAAACGTTGCGCGGATAAATTGAAAGAAGCCGAAGAAAAAGTGAATGCAATCACTTTAGACGCCAATGGCGCCGCCAGCGGCACCACTTCCGTTCCCGATCTTTGATGTTTCGCGCCGCACTTGAGGCCAATGCTGCGCATGTGCAAGCGCATTTGGATCAGCAATTGGCCTTGCTTGAAACCTCAGAAGTGGCCAAAGCGATGGCCTATAGTCTGCAAGGGGGAAAGCGTCTGCGGGCGTTTTTGGTCATGCAGAGCGCGGCGCTGTTCGATATCGGCCCCAGCCAAGCCATTTGGCCTGCTTGCGCGATTGAAGCGGTGCATGCCTATTCCTTAGTGCATGACGATCTGCCTTGCATGGATGATGATGATCTGCGCCGCGGCAAGCCAACCGTGCATAAGGCCTGGGATCAGGCCACGGCCGTTTTGGCGGGTGATGCGCTGCACGCTTTTGGGTTCGAGCTCAGTTTAAACCCGCAGGCCAGCCCTGATCCGGCGATTCGCGCAGATCTGGCGCTGTCATTGGCGCAAGCCGGGGGCGCAGGGGGTATGGTTTTGGGGCAGGCTTTGGATATCGCGGCCGAAACCGCGGCCCAGCCTTTAACGCTTGAAGAAATTATTACGCTGCAACAGGGAAAAACCGGCGCGTTGATTGCCTGGTCGGCAGAAGCGGGCGCGAGGTTGGCAGCTGCGGATATCGCGCCATTGACGGCCTATGCCCGCGCGATCGGTTTGGCCTTTCAAATTGCTGATGACATTCTAGATGTTGAGGGAGATCCGGAAAAAGCCGGCAAACGGTTGCAAAAAGATGAGGCGGCCGGCAAAGCGACATTCGTAACATTGCTTGGCTTAGACGGTGCAAAGCGGCGTGCCAAAGCGCTGGTGGCCAACGCCTGCGACGCATTGGCACCCTTTGGATCTGAGGCAAACAGCTTGCAGCGCTGCGCCGAGTTCATTATTGCCCGCGACAATTAACAAAGCGATAAGGCCAGATGACTGAGCGCCCCTATACCCCTTTGCTGGATCAAGTGCATGAGCCGGCGGATCTTAATTCGTTGAGCGATGCTGAGTTGCATCAATTGGCCGAGGAATTGCGCGCTGAAACCATTTCAGTTGTTTCTGAGACGGGGGGGCATTTGGGCGCTGGCTTGGGCGTGATTGAATTAACGGTGGCGCTGCACGCGGTGTTTCAGGCGCCCAAAGATAAGCTCATCTGGGATGTCAGCCATCAAAGCTATCCGCATAAAATCTTAACCGGGCGGCGCGCTAAGATGCGCAGTTTGCGCCAGAAAGATGGAATCAGCGGTTTCACCAAGCGCAGCGAAAGCCCCTATGATCCTTTTGGCGCAGCCCATTCCAGCACGTCGATCAGCGCTGCGTTGGGCTTCGCGGTTGCTGGGGATTTGGGCGGGCAAAGCGAGACTGGCCATGGGGATGCGATCGCGGTAATCGGCGATGGTGCGATGAGCGCGGGCATGGCTTATGAGGCGATGAACAATGCGGGCCATTTGAAGAAGCGCCTGATCGTGATTTTGAACGATAATGAAATGTCGATCGCGCCGCCTGTCGGTGCGCTTTCCACCTATTTGTCACAGCTTTATGCCGGGGCGCCCTTTCAAGATCTTAAAGATGTGGCAAAAGGGGCGATAAGCTTTCTACCCGAGCCTTTTCGCGAAGGTGCCAAACGCGCAAAAGATATGCTCAAGGGCATGGCCGTCGGGGGCACTTTGTTTGAAGCTTTGGGGTTTTCTTATTTGGGGCCTATAGATGGCCATGATCTGGATCAGTTGTTGCCAATTTTGCGCACTGTCCAGCAGCGGGCCGATGGGCCAATTTTACTGCATGTGATCACCAAAAAAGGCCGCGGCTACGGCCCTGCAGAACAGGCGCGCGATAAAGGTCATGCAACGGCAAAATTCGATGTGATGACGGGCGCGCAGCAAAAGGCAGCGTCAAACGCGCCCAGCTACACCAAAGTTTTCGCCGATAGCCTATTGCGCGAAGCCGGTGAAGACCCCCGCATCTGCGCCGTCACAGCTGCGATGCCCGATGGAACTGGATTAAACCTGTTTGCGCAGCGTTACCCGTCGCGCTGTTTTGATGTGGGCATTGCCGAACAGCATGGGGTGACTTTTGCCGCTGGATTGGCGGCTGGCGGCATGAGGCCGTTTTGCGCGATGTATTCTACCTTTTTGCAACGCGGATATGATCAGATCGTGCATGATGTGGCGATCCAAAATCTGCCTGTGCGTTTCGCGATTGATCGCGCCGGTCTGGTGGGGGCAGATGGCGCCACGCATGCTGGCAGTTTTGATGTGGCCTATCTGAGCAATTTGCCCGGAATGGTGGTGATGGCGGCCGCGGATGAGGCTGAACTGGTGCATATGGTGGCCACGGCCGCCGCGTATGATGCGGGGCCGATTGCCTTTCGTTATCCGCGTGGAGATGGCGAAGGCGTTGAGTTGCCCGAACGCGGAACTGTGTTGGAAATCGGTAAAGGCCGGCATATTCAAGCGGGCAGCCGCGTAGCGATTTTGTCTTTTGGCACGCGGTTGGGTGAAGTGATCAAGGCGGCCGAACTTTTAAACGCGCAGGGCATCACCCCCACTATCGCCGATGCGCGCTTTGCCAAACCGCTGGATCAGGCGCTTATTCTATCTTTGGCAGAAGACCATGAAGCGTTTATCACCGTTGAGGAAGGCGCTATTGGTGGTTTTGGCTCGCATGTTATGCAGTTGCTTGCCGATCACGGCGTTTTTGATGCGGGCTTAAAATTCCGCTCAATGGTGTTTCCTGATGAGTTTATTGACCAAGCAAGCCCGACGGATATGTATAACACGGCCGGTTTAAACGCGCAGCATATTGCCGAAAAAGTTATGGGTTTGTTGCAACAGAGGAAAGCAATTGCGCAGGGCTAAGCCGACGCTTCTTGCCTGTTTGTACTGAAACGAAAAAACCGTTTGCGGGCCTAAAGCGGTGGCCGCATCTGGTTTGAGAGAATTGCAAAATCTCTTCAATGTCTGCTTGGGGCGGATGGCGCTGACTTAAAACGGCTTAACCTTTGTAAAGAGGGCCTGCGCCGGTTTGGTTGAAAGGGTTTCAGCTTTTTTCAAAGATTTTCTGACGGGCACTTAAAAGGAAGTGATGCGCCATTTTGATCCGCCGTGCTGAAGAATGGCGGCTTGGACGTAAAAGCCACGTTGATAAGCCGCTATTTTCTATAGCGCCTTTGCGAGCGCCGTTCAGTTACGATTGGTTTTTGGTTTCTTCTTCCAACAAGGCGGGCAGACCGTCACGATAGCTGGGATAAAGCAGGTTTACACCAAGCTCGGTTTTAATGCGCTGGTTGCGAACTTTTTTGCTTTCGGCGTAAAAACTGCGCGCCATCGGGCTTAGATCGGCCTTTTCAAACGCGATTTCTGCTGGCAAAGGCGTGTTCAGCAAGGCGGCCGCATGTCCGATCACGTCTTGTGGAGGGGCCGGATCATCATCGCATACGTTATAGATCGCGCCAGGATTGGGCGAGTGCAGCGAGGCTTTTAACACTTGTGCAATATCGGCCACATGGATGCGGCTGAAAATTTGATTGGGTTTTATAATGCGCTGGGCTGTGCCTTGGCGCACCTTTGAAAACGGGCCCCGGCCAGGGCCATAAATTCCGGCCAAACGAAAAATATGCAAAGGCAAATCTGGTATTGCCCGCCAGGCCTGCTCGGCGTTTAAACGCAGCTTGCCCCGGCGGGTCGACGGGGTAAGAGGCGTGGTTTCATCGACCCAATTGCCCGCATGATCGCCATAGACGCCCGTGGTGGATAAATAGCCTAGCCAGTCCAGTTTAGGCCCCTGTTTTTTAAAGAAAGACGAAAACCGGCCCAGAACCGGATCTCCCTGCGCCTCGGGCCCGGCTGAAATCAAAACCGCATCTGCGCGCGCCAAAGCGGCGTCGATATCGGGGCTGTCCCAAAGCAAAGGGGTAACGTTGTCTTGGCGCATCTGCTCTTGCTTTTCAGGCTTGCGGGTGGTGCCCGTAATGGCCCAATCTGTTTTGGGCAGCGCGCGTGAAAGCGCTTGCGCTGTATATCCATGTCCGAATGAAAAAAGATGTTTCTGCATAGGCTATTTGCCCATGTTCGCGCAGCACCCGCAAGCGGCTTTGATAATTTTGCTTGATTTTTCATAACCGTCCTGCTGCACTCGCTGGATGAGTGAAAAAGATCCTGATTTAAAAGCGGCTTATGCCCTGTCCGGCGCCGAAGAAAACAGGGCGCTCTATGCGCGTTGGGCGCCCGATTATGATCGGGGCTTTGCGGCGGATATGGATTATATCTTACCCCAACACGTGGCATTATATTTTAATAGGTTTGAGTCTGAGGGGCCTGTTTTAGATGTCGGGGCGGGCACCGGCTTGCTGGGCGTTTGTTTAGCGGATCAGGACACTGGTCCGATTGATGCGCTGGATCTTTCGTCTGAAATGCTGGAGGTTGCGCGACAAAAGAATATCTATCGCGATTTAATTGCAGCGGATTTACTACAAGCTTTGCCGCTGCCGGCCGCGCATTATGGCGCGGTGGTCAGCGCTGGTACATTTACCAATGGTCATTTGGGCCCGGATGTTCTGGATGCGCTGATAGATCTGGGCAAACCCTCGGCGCTGTTTGTGGTTTCCATCAACGCCGCGCATTGGCAAAGCCAAGGCTTCGCGCGCAAATTTTCGGCTCTGGCCGGCGTAGTTTCGGATTTAAAAGTTTTTGAGGTGCCCATTTACGGCGCGCAGGCACGCGGAGCGCATAGCGCTGATCTTGCAAAGATTGCGGTTTTTCGACGGGCGGCGCCATAGCTAAAAATTTGTATGATAAGTGACGGAACGTTTTGGCTGACAGGGCGCGTTTTGGCTTTTAGCACTACGGGAAAGATAACAGAGGTGGAAGATGAACGAGATTGTGATTTTAGACGGCGCACGCACCGCAATTGGAACTTTTGGCGGGATGTTGGCCGGAACCTCTCCCATCGAATTGGCAACGGTTGTTAGCAAAGCGGCGCTGGAAAGATCCGGGGTTGAGGGCGCACAAATTGGCCAGGTTGCCTTTGGTCATGTGATCAATACGGAACCTAAAGATATGTATTTAAGCCGGGTTGCAGCCCTGCAGGCTGGTGTGTCTGAAACGACAGCGGCAATGAATGTGAACCGGCTTTGCGGATCCGGGGCGCAAGCGATTGTTTCGGTCATTCAATCTTTGATGCTGGGGGATGCCGATTTTGGATTGGCTGGCGGTGCAGAAAATATGAGTCGCTCTCCGTTTATTTTGCAGGATCAGCGTTGGGGGGCAAAAATGGGCGATGTGCGCACGTTGGATATGATGCTTGGGGCGCTGAATTGTCCTTTTGGCACCGGTCATATGGGCGTTACGGCGGAAAATGTGGCGGCAGAGCATGATGTTTCAAGGGCGGAACAAGATGCGTTTGCGATGACCAGTCAAACCCGCGCGGCTGCCGCCATCCGTGATGGGCGTTTTGAAGACCAGATTACTCCGGTATCGGTAATAGTGAAGCGCGATAAGGTTGATTTTATTTGCGATGAACACCCCAAACAGACGGATGAGGCCGCGTTGGCCGGGTTACGCCCGGTGTTCCAAAAAGACGGCTCGGTGACGGCGGGCAATGCGTCGGGGATCAATGATGGCGCTGCAGCCTTGGTTTTGGCGCAAGCCTCTGCTGCGCAAATGGCAGGGCTGCGCCCGCGGGCGCGGGTGTTGGGATATGCGCATGCGGGCGTGCGCCCCGCGGTGATGGGGATTGGGCCCATACCCGCCGTGCAAAACCTATTGCAGAAAACTGGTCTGAACGTTGAAGATTTTGACGTGATTGAATCCAACGAAGCTTTTGCGGCGCAGGCTTTGGCGGTTAATAAAGCCTTGGGGCTGGATGCGGCGCGGGTGAACCCCAATGGCGGCGCGATCGCGCTGGGCCATCCGGTTGGCGCCACCGGAGCGATTTTGGTGATAAAAGCTTTGCATGAGCTGGAACGCACCCAATCAGACCGCGCCTTGATCACCATGTGTATTGGGGGTGGTCAGGGGATCGCTTTGGCCATTGAACGGATTGCGGCCTAATCAAGGCCATTTTTGTTAAACAGGATATGCGGGTTTTAAACAGTTTTTAAGATAGCTTGGGATATTTTCTTGCGATTGATTGCATCGTTCCCAAGAGATCCCAGCGATGACTTTGGCCCGCCAACTTATTGCTGAGCGCCGCGCGCGCCTAAGCGCAGAACGCCTGCTGATCTTAAAGCAGGCCGAATTGTCGTTGGCAAACCAGAAGCTTTGGCTTTGGGGCTTTCATGCGGTGGATGGTTGGTTAAACTTTAAGCGCTTTTAAAAATAACTGGCGATCAAAGTCACCGCCAATAGGATCGCAACCCAAATCACCATAGCGCCGGTTGGCCGCACGCGGGCCATTCCGGTTTCCGGGCTGTGCCAGCGGTATAACAAATTCTGAAACTGCCCAAGGTTTTTCAAAGCCGCCTCGCTTAACGCGGTCCAAATCAAGCCAATCAACGCGGCAATCGGGCGGTAAAGCTTTGGGATCAAGCGCCGATAGATCCAATCAACATCCAAGTTCACCGCGCGTATTTCGGGCGGATGAATACCGCTGCGCATTAGAACTGCAAAAGCCAATAACGCAAAGCATAGCAATTGCAATTGGGCAATCACGTGATTGGTTGTGTAGGGTTTATAAACCACGTCATAGGGCAAAAGCGCGTAGAGCGGATCGGGGTAAACCCCAATGAAAATGCACAGAAACGCGGTAATCCCCATCGCCAGCTGCATGTTCCATGGGGCTTCTTTGGGGCGCAATCCACTGTCATGGCCAAAAAAGGTGAAATACGGGATCTTAATCCCTGAATGTGATAAAACACCAGCCGAGGCAAATACCAAGATGGCCCAGATGATTGGATAATGTTCGTTTGCGGTCTCATCCATAATCAAAGATTTGGTGACAAATCCAGAGAAAAGCGGGAAAGCCGAAATTGAGGCGGCTCCGATCAAACAAAACAGGGCCGTACGCGGCATGGTACGGCAGAGCCCGCCCAGCTCCGAGGCTTTTGACGTGCCGGTTCGCAACAGCACCGCGCCGACGCTCATGAACAAAAGCGCTTTGTACAGAATATGCGCGAAGGCGTGAGAGGCGGTGCCGTTCAGGGCCATTTCGGTTCCAACACCAATGCCCACCACCATAAAGCCCAGCTGGTTGTTCAAACTATAGGCCAGAACGCGGCGCAGATCGTTTTCAATTTCGGCAAAGAAAATTGGAAACAGCGTCATCACAGCGCCGATATAAATTAGCATTTCAGTGCCGGCAAAGCCGCGGGCCAAAGCATAAACGGCTAATTTGGTGGTAAAGGCAGAAAGGATCACCGTGCCGGTGATGGTGGCGGCGGGGTAGCTGTCTTGCAACCAATTGTGCAAAAACGGAAAAGCGCATTTCATCCCAAAGGATAAAAAGATTAGCCAAGTGGCCAAGGATCCAAGCGTCATTTGCTCAAAGGCAATAGAGCCTGTTTCGCGATATAGCAGCGCTGTGCCCGCCAGCAAAATCACACCCGAGGTGATTTGAATGATCAGATAGCGCATCCCGGTATGATACGCGCCCTCAGTGCGCCGCGCCCAGATCAAGAACACCGATGCAATCGCGGTGCCTTCCCAGTAAAAAAACAGCGTCACCAGATCCCCGGCAAAAACCGCCCCAATTGCCGAGCCAGAATAAAGCACGGCGGCAATTTGCTGCACGGTATCTTTGATATGCCATGCGTAGAGATTGCCCAAAAACGCGGCAATACAGAAAATCAGCCCAAAAACGCGCGACAGTTTATCCACCCGCATCAGCTCAAGTTGCTGACCCAACAGTTCAACCTGATAAAGGTTTCCTTCGGGCAAGGACCAGATCTGAAGCGCTGCCAGAACCGGTACAAGTAGCAAAAGCGCCGCCCGCATGGATCCTTTGGGCAACAGGGCGGCGCCCAGCGCGGCCAGAACAAAGAGATAGAACGTTGGCATCGCCTCAATCATTATGTTGCCCCATCTCCAATTGATCGGCCGGATATTCTTCGCGATCGACTGATTTTTCGCCGTAATATGCCTCGTCGCGTTTGATGAAGAGGCGCAGCGTTTTGGCGGCTAAAATCAACGCGGTGAACATGATAAACCCGTAGGCGCCGTAAAATCCGGGGATCTTTTCGATCGGGAAATGGCCGTATTTCTTATAGGTAAAATCTGACAGAAACAGCAGCAGGCACAGCGCAATAAGCGCGGCAAAAATTTTATTTGCATTGGCCGGCGTTGCAAACCACACGAATAGTTTCGCAAGGGGGCTATATCCGCTGGTGTCTTCGGGATGGTTCTTATCCATTTGCGCCTCCTTAATTTGTGGCCACGATCGGCATTAGAAAATCTTGAATATGCCCGGCATAGAAAAACAGCACCACGCAGCCAAAGGCGGTTGCTGCTGGGGGCCCCCAGACAAGCGGCGAGGCCTCTGCAGATTGCGCCAGTTCGGCATCTGTATCGTTGCTCAAGAAAAACCCCTTTGCCACCAACGGCAGCAAATAGGCCACGTTCAACAGCGAGCTCACCAGCAAAACGCCCAGTATAAACAGATGTTCGGCATCCACTGCACCCACCATCAGCAGCCATTTACTCCAAGAGCCGCCCAAAGGTGGCAAACCAATGATCGATAAGGCACCGATCAAAAAGGCGATAAAAGTGATTGGCATACGCCGCCCCAAACCGGTCATCTGGCTGATTTCAGTGCGGTGGGTGGCAACATAGATCGAGCCAGCGCACATGAATAAGGTGATTTTACCCATCGCATGCATGACCACATGCAGCCCGCCGCCCAATATCCCCATGGAACTGGCCAACGCCACGCCCAGCGTGATGTAAGACAATTGGCTGATCGTGGAGTACGCGAGCCGCGCCTTTAAATTATCTTTGGTCATGGCAATGACAGAAGCGGCCAGGATCGAGAAGGCCGCGAGCCACATCAACCAGGTTGAGGCGCCGCTTTCTGCCAGAAACTCGATGCCAAAGATATAGATCCCAACTTTCAGCATGGTAAAGACGCCGGCTTTCACAACGGCAACGGCGTGCAGCAAAGCGCTCACCGGTGTCGGCGCGACCATCGCCGCGGGCAGCCAGCGGTGAAAAGGCATCAGTGCGGCTTTGCCAATGCCAAAGGCGTAAAGCGCCAGCAGGATGGCAACGCTGGGGCCCGCGATCAGCCCTTGCAAAATGCCGCCTTTTGCAAAATCAAGCGTGCCTGCAACCGCGTAGGTCCAGATGATCGCCACCAATTGCAAGCCGATGGACGTACCGATCAAAATACCCAGATAGGTGCGCGCGCCCTTGATCGCAGCCATATTGCCCTTATGCGCCACCAGCGGATAGGTTGAGAGCGTCAGCGCCTCATAAAATAGAAAGAGGGTAAACATATTGGCGGCAAAAGCGATGCCCATCACCGAAAAAATAGCGAAAGAGAAACAGGCAAAGAATCTTGCATGATTGTCTTCATTATTGCCGCGCATATAGCCAAGGCCATAGAGATGCGTGACGATCCACAGCCCCGAGGCCAAGAGCGCAAACATCAAGCCCAAAGGCTCAACATTGAAGGCCAATTCCAGACCCGGCATAACCGTCAGGAAAGTAAAGGTTTCTGTGGTTGTATTGCCCACATTGGCCAAAATATTCAGCACCACCATGAAGGTGGCAATCGCGGCACCCAATGTCAGCCCGTCGCGCAGATCGGGGCTGTTGCGCAGCAGCATATTGCTGAGAACAGCCGCGCCGGGCAGCAGCATTGAAAGCAGAATTGCGAAGGATGTTTCCATTGCCATATACCCCTAGCGCATCCCTGCGGATCCGGCCAAAAGACCTTCCGCTGCGCTGCGCGCTGCGCTGAGCGTGATGTCTGTGTCAAAGCCAAAATAGATGCAGGCTAACGCCATAACCCAAAGTGGGATCATCATCATTAAGGGCACGTTTTGATCTTGCAGGCCCTCGGCAGGTTGCGCCAAATACAGCGTTTCGATCAATTTCCACACATAGATCACAGCCAGCAAAGACGAGGCCACGATCAACAAAGCGATTGGCCAGAGGCCTTGCTCCAATGTGGCTTCAACCAAAAGCCATTTGCTCAGAAAACCGGCCGTGCCTGGAACGCCGATCAAAGACAGCCCGGCCACCACCATCGCGGCGCTGGTCCAAGGCATGGTTTTTCCGCGTCCGCGTAAGTTATGGTAAAACGACCCGCCGCCATTCAGCACATAGACGCCCACCCCCATGAACAGCGCGGCTTTTGTGATGCCGTGGTTGAACAGATGGATCATCGTTGCCATCAACCCGCTTTCTGACAGCAGCGCGATGCCCAAAAGCATATATCCCACTTGCCCGATGCTGGAATAGGCCAGCATGCGCTTGAGATCACGCTGCAAAATCGCCGTGTAAGACGCAGCGAACATCGCCAAAATTGCAAAAGGGTAAAGAATAAGATCAAGCGTTGGCACTTCGGCCAGAAACCCTGGCTGAAAGACGCTGAACAGGAATCGCAGCATCACATAGATAGCCACTTTTGTGGCCGTTGCGGCGAGAAAGCTGGTGATTGCTGAGGGGGCGTATGTATAGGCATTGGGCAGCCATAAATGCAGTGGGAAAATTGCCACTTTTAACCCCATGCCCACCATGATGAAGGCAAAGGCGGCGCGCACGGTACGGCTATCATATTGGTTTTCGATGCGATCTGCGAGATCGGCCATATTCAACGTGCCGGTGGCCATATAAAGAAAGCCAACGCCAATCACAAAGAAGGTGGCGCCTATCGTGCCCATGATCAGATAATTATACGAGGCCGTCAGGGCCCGCTTATCACGATGTGCGCCCTGCGCGATCAACACATAGGTAGACAGCGATGAGATTTCCAAAAACACGAACACATTGAAGGCATCGCCTGTAATCGTAACGCCCAGAAGCCCCGTGAAACAAAGCAAAAACAGCGCGTAAAACAGCGTCTGCGCGCTTTCGGGCAATTCCCGCGCCACGCTGGCTTTGGCATAGGGCAACACTAAGGTGCTGATCCCCGAGACCAGCAGCAGCACGAATGCATTGGCCGTGTCGACGCGGTATTCGATGCCCAAAGGTGGCGCCCAGCCCCCCAATTGATAAGAAATAACAGAGCCATCAATCACTTGGCTTAACAGCATTCCCGCGATCACAAAGGAGGCGGCGCTGGCAATAAAGGCGATCGGCCAAGCCAGATCGCGGCGGCCAATGAACACAATCAGGGGTGCCGCGACGAAGGGCACCAGAATTTCTAGGATCGGCAAATGCTCGCTGAGCGTCATCGCGGTATGATGAACGGTTTCACTTGCCATCACACGGCCTCTTTCATTGCAGTATCCGAGGCTTTGATTTCAGATTGAAATAAGGCCTCTTCGGCCTCGGCAATCTGCGCTTCTTCAATATTGTGGTATTCTTCGCGGATACGGATAATCAACGCCAAGCCCAAAGATGTAGTGGCAACGCCCACCACAATCGCAGTGAGAATAAGCACATGCGGAAGCGGGTTTGAATAGAGCGTATCTGGATCAACTTTCAAATCTAAAGGAAAGATCGGCGCGGTGCCGCCGGCAATTTTTCCCATTGAAATATAGAGCATGAAAACAGAGGTTTGAAAGATATTCAGACCAACAATTTTCTTTACCAGATTGCCTTTGGCAATCACGATGTAAAGGCCGGTCATCATCAATAGAATAAACAACCAGTAATTGGCGTGCCCTATCACAAATTCAAGCATTGGCGTATCCATTCTACCAATCCTCATCGCTTAAAATTGGTGCGCGGGCCGCGAAGGCATAATAGATCGCCACCATGACCCCCGTCACCGTGATGCCAACGCCCGCTTCGACGATCAAAATCCCCAAATGTTGACCATGCGAGGGATGTTGGGGGTCAATCGCGGCATAATCCAAATAGGCATAGCCCATGAACAAGCTATAAATCCCCGTGCCTGCATAAAGCAAAACGCCAAAGGCCAGCAATTTATGCACCAACCAAGGTGGAAACACTTGCTTGGCCTTTTTTAGGCTGAAGACCAATCCGTAGATGATAAACCCAACAGCCATAATCACGCCGGCTTGGAAGCCGCCACCGGGCGAGTAATCACCGTGGAATTGAACGTATAAAGCGAAGAGAAAAATCGTGCCTACCAGAAGCTTGGTAATCACCCGCAAGATAAGATGGTGACGCATCAGCTGGCCTCCTTCTGCGCGTCATCGTCCTGATCCTCGGGGCGCCGACGCCGGCGCAATCCGCTGATCAGCATCAACACACCAATCCCAGCGGCGAACACCACCGCGGTTTCCCCCAACGTATCATACCCGCGATAGCTGGCCAAAATCGCAGTCACTGCGTTTGGCACGTGGATATCATGCGGAATATCATGCAAATAAGCTGGGCCAAGATGCGTGTGAACGGGCGCTTCAGGCGCGCCAAAGCTCGGCATGTCGAGCGTGCCGTAAACCAGTGCCGCGCCGGTGACAATCACCGCAAGTAAGGGGATTAGGTTTGGTTTATGGCTGACTTTCTCAGCGCGCGATGTCAGCGCCAATGTGCTGAGCATCAATACTGTTGAAATTCCTGCGCCCACGGCCGCTTCGGTAAAGGCCACATCAACGGCATCAAGCGTGATAAAAAGCAAGGCAGAAAGCAGGCTAAACACCCCCGACAGCGCCACGATAGCAAACAAAGAATGCGTGCGCACCACTGCCAAAGCGGTGATCACCAACATGCTGAACAAGGCTATATTAATGAAGCTTTCTATGCGTCACCTGTTTGGTTTTTATCAGCCGCTTCCGCGGCAGCCTTTTGCGGCGAGGTTTGGGGTAATTTAGGTGGCCGCAGCCCAGATACCAGCGCGGCATTGGCCACAGCATGGGTTGAGGTTGGGCCGGTGATCAACATAAAAATGCCGATCACACCAAGTTTAAAGGCGATCAATGTCCAGCCCGTTTGCAGCGCCATCCCGATCAGCAGCAAGATCATGCCGGCTGATTCTGTCACCGAGGCGGCATGTAGGCGTGACCAGAAATCGGGAAAGCGCAAAATACCAACGGCGCCGATAATCACGAAAAAAGATCCGGCAAGGATCATCGCCCAGCTTAAGATATCGATCAAGAGCGCGGGAAAGGTCATTCTTTTGGCTCCTCTTGCTTGGGCGTCCACAGCGCGTCGCCGATCGCCCGATATCTGAAAAACTTCAAAATTGCGATCGTGCCAACAAAGTTGATCAGAGCATAAAGCAGCGCGATATCCAAAAAATCCGGGCGCCCGGTTAAAAACCCGACCACACCGATCAGCAGCACTGTATGCGTCCCAAAGGCGTTTCCTGCCAAAACGCGATCATAAAGCGTGGGGCCTTTGATCAAGCGGATTAGCACCAGCAACATAGCAACAAAAATGGCGATGGCGGCAATCTCAAACATGCTCAGGCCCGCTCCGTTTCAATCGCGGTGACGCGACGGTCCATATCGGCCAATGCCTCAAGATCTTCATCTGAATAGGCAAGCGCGTGGATTTGGAAATCACCCTGCTCTGTTTCAACGGTCAGCGTTCCGGGTGTCAAGGTGATCGAATTGGCAAAGATCACCTGCCCTAAATCAGTAGATTGAGAATAAGGAATTTCAAAGAAATGCTGCCGTTGTGGCGCCTGGCCCGACAAGATAACTTTGGTGACCGCCCAATTCGATTTGGCAATTTCACCCAGCAACCAGATAAAATAGGTCAGAAATTTGATCGGGTTTAAGGCAACCGTCACACGATCGCCGTCAACTTGATCCATCCGCCGCACGATAAACAAAACCAACATCACCGAGGCGATGCCAAATCCCACCAGCATCGGCTTGTAAATGCCTGACAGCAACAGCCAAAGCGCGATCATAAATATAGCTGATGCGATGGTCTTCACGACGGTTTCCTCAACGGTGCTGCTTTTTTTATCAAAACGCGATTACCCGCCTTGGGGAGGCACGCGCGCGCAGTGTATATAAAACTTAAATGATCCTGTACACCAGTGAACAAAAAACTTTTCAAGATTTTTTTGCGCTGCGTCTATTTTTTAATTTTATTCTTTGCATTAGGTGTTTTTTTTGGGCTCGGTTTCGGCTCCTAGCCGCAGGCGTAGATCTCGCAAAACCGGCAGCAAGAGGCGGGTTTTATCTTCCCCCATTTGTTCTACGACCTCTTGTATCATTGGGGTGAGCGCGCTGAGTGCGGCATCTCTTGCCTGCGAGCCGGCAGGGCTGAGCGCAACCAATTTGCGGCGCGCATCATCCCAATCTGGGCGGATATGAATATAGCCAGCCATCTCAAGTTTGCTGAGCGTGTTGGTCATTGCGCCGCGCGTGACGTGAAAGCTTTTGGCCAATTGCGCGGGAGTGCGTTCATTGCCGATATGCGCCAATTGGTTGAGAACTGAGAAATGAGATAATTCCATCCCTTTGGGCAGCGCGCGGGCCAGTTGATTGCGCAGTAATTGTTCAACGGTCAGCAATTCGCTGAAAAACAAAATGGCAAGCGGGTTTTGAGCATCACTCATGCAAAGGTCCGGCGTATTGGGTATCTGCCCGTAGCGATGGCACACGGTTGCGGGCTGTGTCAACGTCTTCGAGGTTGAGATCAACAAGGCCAAATCCGAGGGCGGATTTTAAATTCAGCAAAACTTCCCCCCATGGGGAAATGACCATAGAATGCCCATATGTGCGGCGCGCTGATCCATGGTCTGTTGGATGCGTGCCGGATTGCGCGGCGGCCAACAGAAAGCAGCCAGTCTCGATCGCCCGTGCGCGCAGTAATATTTCCCAATGGGCGGGGCCGGTGGTGCAGGAAAACGCCGCGGGCACGCTGATCAGCTGCGCCCCCTTCTGGGCCAAATCGCGGTAAAGCTGCGGGAAGCGCAGATCATAGCAAATGGTCATACCCAAGGTGCCAAAAGGCGTTTGGCTTAAGACAGCACGATTGCCCGGTTTGTAGCCATCGGATTCGGTATATGATTCGCTGCCGGATAAGGTGACATCAAACATATGAATTTTATCATAGCGGGCCTGAATCTGACCCTGCGGATCAATCAGAAAAGACCGGTTGGAAAACCGATCATCCGGCCCGGAATTTTTCAACGCTAAAGAGCCAATCAGCAGCCAGATACGTTCCTGTTCTGCCAGCTTGCGCAGCTGCGCCAAGGTAAGATCTTGAGCCTCTGTTTGTAAAACTTGCCGTTGGTGATCGCGGTTTTGAGACACGCAATTGGTCACTTCGGGGGTTACGATCAGTTCGGCCCCGGCCCGCGCTGCCTCGCGAATGAAACCACATGTTTTTCCTAGGTTTTTTGTTGGGTTATCCCCACTGCAGATTTGAACAAGCGCCAGTTTCATGCCGCGTTAAGCAAGGCGTCCAGTTTTTTGGCCTGTTCAAGTTGGTAAAGCTCATCGCAGCCGCCAATATGTAGTTCGCCGATAAAAATCTGAGGCACCGTGCGGCCCCCTTCGGCGCGTTTTTGCATTTCTTTGCGCCGATCGGGGTTTTTGCTCAGGTCGATTTCGTGAAACAGCGCCTTTTTTTGCTTCAAAAGGCGTTTGGCGGCCAAGCAATAGCCACAAAATGGCGTGGTATAAATTTCAATGGTTTGCATATGAGCGACCCCTTACGGGGCTGCTAGTAATCGTTTTTGGGCGTGCGCGCCAGTATCGCTACGCTAATTTTTTGAGGTTGGCCGGCGCGGCAAGCCTGCGCCGCGGCGGTTAACGTAGCCCCTGATGTCATCACGTCATCAATGATCAAAACTGGTTTGTTATAAAGCGCCTGCGCCCGAGCCGGGTTCAATGCGATGGTGTTTTGCATCCGCGCGCGGCGTTCTGCACTGGACGCGGTGTCCAACGGGGCTGTTGCGCGGTGGCGCTTTAACAAAAACGGCTCATATGAAATATTGGCCAGTCGCGCCACGTGCTGCCCCAAGAAAGCCGCCTGATTGTATTTTCTGTTTAGATAGCGCCGCCAATGCAAAGGTACGGCTGTGACGATTGTATCGGGGGTCAAAAGATCTTGGCAGGCCGCGAAAAGCCAAGACGCGGCGGGTTTAAAGCAATCGGTTCTATCACCATGCTTCATCGCAAGGATTAACCCCTTTGCGCTGCGTTGATACAATAGCGCCGCGCGTCCGGCCTCCCAAGCTGGCGGGGCGCGAAAGCAAGAATCGCAGGGGGTGGGCCCCTCAAGCTTATCAGCGGCTATGGGCATTCCGCAAAACATGCAGGCGGGCTGGCTGATAAAGGGCATATCGCGCCAACAGGGCGGGCATAATCCGAAATCTCGGTCCACGGGTGCAGCGCAAAGCAGGCAGCAGGGCGGATAAAGACTGCGTAACATGGTTTCAAAAAGCGTTGGTTTCATTTATGGGGCCTTATATGAGCGTACCCGCCCCTTTGATTGATCGATCTGCGCTTTTGCGCCAGCGCGCCAGACAGCAGCGCAGCCGCCCTGATTTTTTGCAGGTTGCAGCTCTTGAAGATCTGCAAGATCGCCTGCTAATGGTTACAAAAGCCTTTACGGATATGGTGATTATTACCGCAGATCCTGAAATATGGGCAGCGGCTTACCCGCAGGCACGGGTGATTTCAGATGACGATGTTTTGGATCTTGCGCCAAATAGCTGTGATTTGATCGTGCATGCCTTGGCGCTGCATTGGGCGAATGATCCGTTGGGGCAATTGATTCAATGCCGCCGCGCTTTGCGCGGTGATGGGCTTCTCTTGGCGGCCTTATTGGGCGGGCGCAGTTTGTTTCAGTTGCGCAGCGCTTTGGCTGAGGCAGAAATTGCCGTGATGGGCGGGGTGTCTCCACGCGTTTTGCCAATGGCCGAAATTCGTGAATTGGGAAGCTTGCTGCAGCGTGCGGGCTTGGCGCTGCCCGTGGCGGACAGTTTTGAAATCACCGCCCAATATCAAGATTTGCGGCATATCATGCACGATCTGCGGGCAATGGGCGAAACCAACGCGCAACAGGCGCGTTTGAAAAAATTTGCCCCACGCAGGCTTTTTGAAACCGCACAAGATATCTATGCCGAACATTTTGCGCATCCTGACGGTCTTCTACCGGTGCTTTTTGAAATGATTTGGTTAACCGGCTGGGCACCGGATGCATCGCAGCAACAGCCCTTGCGCCCCGGATCGGCGCAAACGCGGCTGTCCGATGCGTTGCAGGTGCCCGAAAGGCCTCTGCAAGATTGACCCAGAGTTATAAAGAGTTAAATGACACTCAATGTTTAGAAAATTGGAAATAGACGATGTTTGACGCCACGGTTCCAGCCGCCTGCCCTGTGCATGCCGCGCCAGATCACCCGAAAGTACCACAGCAAAAAGTGGGCATTTTATTGGCCAATTTGGGCACTCCGGATAATTATGATTATTGGTCAATGCGCCGCTATCTGGGCGAGTTTCTATCGGACCGGCGGGTGATCGATTATTCGCCCTGGCTGTGGCAGCCGCTGTTGCAATTGGTCATTCTAACCTCGCGTCCATTTCGTTCGGGCGCGGCTTATAAGTCGATTTGGAATGAGGCCGACGATGAAAGCCCGCTGATGACCATCACCCGAAATCAAACCGATAAAATCAAAACAGAGCTGCATAAACGCTATGGCGAGTCGGTGATGGTTGATTTCTGCATGCGCTATGGCAACCCTTCCACCCAATCAAAAGTGCGCGAAATGACGGCAGCAGGCTGCAGCAAAATCCTGTTTTTCCCGCTCTACCCGCATTATGCGGGGGCCACTTCCGCGACCGCGAATGATCAGTTTTTTCGCGCTTTGATGCGAGAGAAATGGCAGCCATCGGCGCGCACTGTGGCGCCTTATTTTGATCATCCAGAATATATTGACGCGCTGGCAAAATCGGTTGAGCGGGCCTATGCAGCGGCGGAAAAAAAGCCTGATGTTCTCGTGTGCTCTTATCACGGCGTGCCACGGCGGTATTTGCTTGAAGGCGATCCCTATCATTGCCAATGTCAAAAAACCACGCGGCTTCTCAAAGAGCGTTTGGGCTGGCAAGATACGGAAATAAGAACAACCTTCCAGTCAAAATTTGGCCCCGAAGAATGGCTGAAGCCTTACACCGTAGAAGAGGTGGCCCGGCTTGCCGAGGAAGAGGGTAAAAAGAACATCGCGGTGATCGCGCCCGCGTTTTCTGCCGATTGCATCGAAACTCTCGAAGAGATCAATGAAGAAATTAAAGAAAGCTTTGAAGAAGCGGGCGGCGAAGATTTTCTTTATATTCCGTGCCTCAATGATGACCCAGAGCATGTGAGCGCGTTATGCACGGTGATTGACGAAAACCTCCATGGCTGGGCGGGATGACGCCAAGGCTGGCGCGCAATGAAAAAGCGCTAAAGCTTGATCAGCTGTTTTCCGAAATTCTGCCCATTTAACAGGCCGGTCAAAGCTTTGGGGGCGTTTTCAAGCCCTTCTGTGATATCTTCGTAAAACCGGATCTCTTCCGCCGCCACCCGCGGCGTAATATCCGCCAGGAATGCATCAAAAAGCGCCCAGTGATCTGAGATTATAAAGCCGTTGATTGAAAGCCGTTTGACCAGAATGCTGCGCCAAAACTTGGGCAGATTATCCTGAGCACCGCCGGCTGCATGCCCCCCCAAAGCCCCCTCATCATACCAACTGATCAAGCCGCAGATCGGAATGCGGCCGCCAGTATTCATCAGAGGCATAACGGCCTCTAGAACTTTGCCAGCCACATTTTCAAAATAAATATCTACCCCGTCGGGGCAGGCGCTTTTCAGCGCTGCGCGCAGATCTTTTGAGGTTGCAAAGGCGGTATGGTCCAAACATTGCTCGAACCCGAAATGCTCAATGGCCAAGGCGCATTTTTTTGCCCCTCCGGCGATCCCAATGGCGCGCAGGCCTGCGGCGTTTGCCAATTGCCCTACCATAGATCCAACCGGGCCGGTGGCCGCGGCCACCACAAGCGTTTCCCCGCGTTTGGGGCGGCCCAGTTTTTCAAACCCGTACCAGCCGGTAAATCCCGGCATACCCAGAACCCCCAGCGCCGTGCTGATCGGCGCTATGCTTGTATCCAGCTTGCGCAAATGGGCCGCCGGACAACAGCCATGGCTGGCCCATCCAAAGGGGCCCATCACGTAATCCCCAATTTCAAAAGCGGCGCTGCGCGACGCGATAACCCGTCCAACCGCGCCGCCCTCCATCGTGCTGCCCAAGGCAACTGGCTTTGCATAGGATCTCACATCATCCATGCGCCCGCGCATGTAGGGATCAACCGAAAGATAGGCAAGCTCAACCAGAACGTCGTCTTGCGCTGGCACGGGCATGGGTTTGGTTTCAAGCCGAAAATGGTTTTCACGGGCGGGGCCTTCGGGGCGTTGGGATAGAACAATATGCTGCATTGTCGGCTTATCCATGGTTTGGGCCTTTCGTAAATTTTTTGCGATAGCGAAACACGCCCGTTGCGCTGGCCAAAACGGTTTGATTTTCATCGGTGACTTTGGCATCGGCAAAAAACGTGCTTTGTCCGCCGCCGGTGCGCCAGGCTTGCGTGATCAGCAAATCCCCTTCTGGCAAGCCAAGGAAATTGACCGATAAGTTTAGCGTCATGGCATAGCGGGGGCGTTCTGGATCATCCGAAAAGCAGCCCGAAAACCCCATTGCCGTATCCATCAATGTTGCGTGTATGCCACCATGTGGAATGCCTTGCCGGTTCATTAAAAAGCCTTGAAGCGGCAATTCAAGCCGGCAGTAATCAATCCGCCAATCGGTTACGCTAAATCCTAAATGGCGCTGCAAAGGATAGGGGGCTTCTTGGGGGGGGCTTTGAGAGGTCATCTGAATGAAAGGCCTTTATTATTGGCGGTTTAGAATTTATCGGCCTTGCGCGGCCTGGATGCCGGCGCTGGCCAATGCCGGAACATGTTCGGCCAATTGCATCGCTTTTTCAGGATTAGAGGCATTGCCCTCCAGCGCCCGCTTTTTCACACCCTGCAAGATAGCGGCCATTCGAAAATAACAAAAGGCCAGATAGAACTCAAACCGGTCGATTTGCGCCAAACCGCGCTGGGCACAGTAAAGATCGATAAATTCTTGATCCTCCATTAACCCTTCGGCGCTGCGTGCAAGCCCTGCCAAGCCACGCCCCTGCGCCCCCACGGGCATCGACCATTGCATAAGCACGCCTGCCAAATCGGCATAGGGATGGCCCAGCGTTGACAATTCCCAATCCAAGACGGCCAAGCAGCTGGGCGCGTCTTTTGCAAACAGCATATTATCAAGCCGGTAATCGCCATGCACCAAGCTGCGCTGCCCGTCTTCTGCGGGCATATTCTGATCAAGCCATGCGGCCAATGCGTCCATATCTGGCAGCGTTTCGGTTTCACTCGCGCGATATTGTTTGGTCCAACGGTCGGTTTGGCGGCGGTAATAATTTCCCTCAGGGCCAAAATCGGTCAGCCCCGTTGCGCTTAAATCAACGTTATGAATGGCGCCCAAGACGCGGTTCATTTCCATAATAATCGCCCGCCGTTTTTCGCGCGCGAGATCGGGCAGATGCGGCTCGTTATAGGTCACCCCATCTATCATATCCATCACGTAAAACGGCGATCCGATGATGCTGGGATCTTCACAAAGCTTGTACATTCTGGCCACTGGAACTGCGCTGCCGCTGAGTGCGTTTTGCACGCGAAATTCGCGCTCAACCGCATGCGCAGATTTGAGCAAGATACCGGGCGGTTTGCGCCGCAAAACATAGCGCCCTGACTGCGCGGTTAACGCATAGGTTGGATTGGATTGGCCAAGGGTGAATTTTATGGCAGATACCGGGCCTTGAAACCCCTTTATGTGATCGGCCATCCACAGCGCCACTGCATCCGTATCAAGGGGGGTGTGATCCGTCATCTGAAAAGCCTCAACTGTAAGATAAAAGCGGCGCGGTGGCTGCGGTGATATGCGGGGTTTCATTAAACCCGTGAAGATAGGTAGAGCGCGCCGAGAAAATAAACCGATTGACCGCGCAATTCTTCAATTGAAGTTGCAATTTTATCTGCTGTTTGGCGGGCGTTTGCAACAGCGCGGCGATCATTTGGGCAATCACGCCCCCCGAGCTGACTGCCAGCACGGTTTTGGGCCCTTCGATCATCATCGCTTGGCGCGCCGCTTCGACCCGAGCGCAAAATACGCCCCAGCTTTCTGGTGGATCTTCGATTTGGTTTTGCTGCCAAGCCAAAACCGTGTCGCGCAGAGTTTTGAAATGCACTTTGCGGTCTTTATGCATCAGCGCAGGCGCTCCGCCTTTGCGAAACCGGGCGTTTAGAAGCCCGGTGAAATCAAATTCATTCAGACCAGTATGAAGAATAAAGGGGCTTTTTTTATGCCCCAGCCCGGCTTGAATACCCTCTAAAGTTTCGCGGTGGCGCTGCATATCACCCGCGTAGAAAAGATCTGGGCTTACGCCTTGATCGGCCAAGGCCTTGCCCAAGCTTTGGCTTTGTTGGTGGCCAAGGTCAGATAATTGATCATAGTTATCTGCGCCAAAACTGGCTTGAGCATGGCGAATTAGGTAAAGCTCGGCCATTTAACCCCTTTTAGCTTTTTCATCAGCAGGCCCTGCGATGCCTGCGGGCGACAGGCTGTTTCAGGCACTGCGTTAAAAATATTGTTGCCCAATCCATTCGGCCACCAAGGCCGGGCGCTCTTGGCCTTTGATTTCAACGCTGACATCCCAGATATTGGTGAGTTGATCGTCTTTTATTTGGCGCAAAGTGATCAGAGTGAAATGTCCACGCACACAAGCTCCGGCTTTCACAGGTGACAGAAACCGCAGCTTATTAAACCCGTAATTCACGCCGAGTTCGGCGCCGTCTATGGTGGGCACGGCATCATAATACATTGCTGAAAGCATCGATAGGGTCAAAAACCCATGCGCGATGGTTCCCGCAAATTGCGTTTGCGCGGCGGCCTCTGGATCAACATGGATGAATTGATGATCATCGGTGGTGGCCGCGAAAGCATCGATGCGCGATTGATCAATCTGGAACCAGCGGGAGGGGGCAAATGTTTGCCCTAGACAGGCTTTAAACGCTTTCCGTGAGAGGCTGCGCATCGGCTAATCCTCTCCAAATATTGAGGGGCCGGTGGCAACGTTTATCCCGCCTGATAGCGGCAATATGGCCCCCGTTATATACGCGCCTCCGGCGCCGCATAAAAATTGAATGGCGCCTGCGATATCTTCGGGGCGCCCCAACCGGCCCGCCGGAACCCGCGCCGCCACACGGGCGCTGCCCTTATCTTCACCAATGGCAAATTTGGTCATACCCGATTGAAAGGGCCCTGGTGCTAAAGCATTGACGGTGATCTGGCGCGCACCAAGCTCTTTGGCCAAAATCTTGGTCATGTGATGTACGCCGGCTTTCGAAACAGAATAGGAATAGGCTTGATCACCCATCGGGATTTCGCCCATCACGCTGCCCAGATTGATCACGCGCGATGGATCCTCTGGCTGCGCCGAGGCTGCCAAAATCTCGATCAGGCCTTGCGTGAGGTGAAACATACCCGTGACGTTCAAATCAAGCACTTTGCCCCAAGCGTCATGCGGGAAGGCGCCCAGCGGTGCGCCCCAGCTGCGCCCAGCATTGTTCAGCAATATATTTAACCGTGCGGTTCTTTTTTGCACTTCGTTTATCAAGGCTTCAATGCCCGTTTGAGTGGCGATATCCGCGGCGAAGCCTTCCACCGATCCGGAGAAATTCAGCGCATTTATGTCGGCAGCGGTTTTGCGGCAATCTTCGCCCTTACGGCTGGCAATAAACACGCTGGCGCCCGCCGCGGCCAATCCCGTTGCCGCCATTTTTCCGATCCCTGTTGCACCGCCCGTTACAAGAGCGGTTTTGCCAGTCAAATCAAAAAGGTTCGATGGAAGCATAACCTTCCCCTTATTTAAGCTTATGCACATCAAGCCTTCAGCCCGAATGCGATAAGCCGATGATGGCCCATAAGCTTGTTATTGTTCAAGGCTTTGGTCGAAAACAATTTTTGAAGGCTTTCGGCGCGCGCTACGCATTGTGGTTAAATTTGCGCGGCCGCAGGCGCGGGTTGCGTGGCGCAAAACAGAAGTCGCAAACAGTTGCGGGGCTTAGCGATTGCCTTTATGGGTGCCTTGACAGCGCGGTTTTTACAGGAGCAGGGGCGTGGCCAATTTTTTCTACAAAGACGATTTGCCCGATGAATTGGATTTGGGCACGGTGGTCGCGATTGATTGCGAAACGATGGGGTTGAACCCGCATCGTGATCGGCTGTGCTTGGTGCAGCTTTCGGGCGGCGACGGCAATGCGCATTTGGTGCAAATCGCAGCTGAGGCTGCGCCCGCGCCAAATCTTTGCGCCTTGCTTGAAGATAGAGATGTTTTGAAGCTGTTTCATTTTGGTCGGTTTGATATTGCGGCGATGTATCACGCATTCGGAGCTTTGGCAGAGCCCGTTTATTGCACAAAAATTGCCAGTAAATTGATCCGCACCTATACAGATCGGCACGGGCTTAAGAACCTTCTGCAGGAATTGCTTTCGGTTGATATCTCAAAATTTCAGCAATCATCGGATTGGGGGGCTGAAACATTAAGCGACGCACAGTTGGATTATGCCGCATCTGACGTTCTTTACCTGCATCAGTTGCGCATCGCATTGGACACACGCTTGGCGCGTGAAAATCGCAGCGATCTGGCAGCGCGATGCTTTTCGTTTTTACCAACGCGCGCGCAATTAGATCTTGCGGGCTGGCCCGAGGTCGATATTTTTGCACATTAACTTCAAAACCGTTTACACAAAGCAGTATGGCAGAGCCTAAAGCCTCTTATTCCCCGTTGATCGTAGCCTTGAAAATTGTGCTGCCGCTCAGCGCTTTGGGGCTTTTGGCAACTTTATTCTTGATTTCAAAGCCGATGCCCACGCAAAGCCAATTGCCTTTTTCCGAAGCCAAGCGGCTTGATTTAATTTCAGATCAGAAAATAACCGCCCCCTATTATTCTGGGGTGACAGCGGGCGGTGACAGTGTCAGCCTTTCGGCGCGTCAGATCCTACCAGATCCTGCCAAAGAGGATACGGTTTTGGTCGAAGATATAGCGCTGCTTATCAAGCCTCGTGAGGCTCAGCAGATACGGCTTACGGCGGGCTTGGGAAGCTATCAGGTTGAAAAAGATGAATTGGTTGTCGATCAATTGGTCGAGGTCATCAGCGATGCGGGCTATCGGGTGAGCAGCCCCAAAGTTTTGGTTAAGCTCAGTAAAACATGGTTGCGTGCCGAGGGGCCAGTTGAAGGTAGGGCTCCAAATAGCAGTTTATCGGCAGGGGAAATGGAAATTTTTCGTGAAGAGGCCACGCAAAGACTGCAAATTATTTTCAAAGGTGGTATTAAACTGCTATACGACCCTAAAAATTGAAAGAGTATGGCGTGAATAAAGCAGTTATTTTTGGTCTTGTTGGCTGGGCGTTCATCGGAGTGGCAATTGCGCAGCAGGGCGCCACGGGGTTTGGATCTGTCGTGGCGGATCGTGAAAAGCCGATTGAAATTTCTGCGGATCAATTGGCCATTAATGATGAGACCGGGGTTACGGAATTCAGCGGGATGGTTGAAATTTTGCAAGGAGATTTATCCGTGAACGCTGATTTTGTGCAAGCGACTTACACGCCGGGAAGCGGCGCCATACAAACGCTTCTGGCAACGGGCGAGGTTATTTTGCGGTCTGGTGAAGACGAAGCCAAAGCCGATCGCGCTGAATATGCGGTCGATTCAGACCAAATCATCATGACGGGCAATGTTTTCGTGCGACAGGCGGGAAATAATCTGTCTGCCGAACGGGCTGAAATCAATCTTGAAACGGGCGCGGCGACGCTGAGCGGCCGTGTGAAAACCGTTTTGGGAACGGGCGATGACTGAGCCGGAGGCCCATATTGCAGAGCTGGCCAGCGAGAACCCCGAAATCGGTTTGAAAATTCATGGCTTACGAAAAAGCTACCGAAAGCGTGTGGTTATTCGGGATGTATCAATGTCTTTACAGCGCGGTGAGGTTGTTGGTTTGTTGGGTCCGAACGGATCTGGAAAAACCACAACATTTTACGCAGTGGCTGGCTTGGTCTCTGCTGATGGCGGAAAAGTGAGCATCGATGGTGATGATATCACGGCGCTGCCGATGTATCGGCGGGCGCGGATGGGAATTGGCTACTTACCGCAAGAAATGTCGATTTTTCGGGGCTTAAACGTTGAACAGAATATCGGGGCTATTCTGGATATCGCAATTGGCGATCGCCATAAACGGCGCGAAAGGCTGGAAGAGCTTCTTGCTGAGTTTTCAATCGAGCATTTGCGGCGCACGCCCGCCATTGCTTTATCTGGTGGCGAAAGGCGACGCGTTGAAATCGCCCGCTGTTTGGCCGCCAATCCAAAATATTTGCTTTTGGATGAGCCCTTTGCCGGGGTTGATCCGATCGCTGTTGGGGAAATCCGGCAATTGGTCACGGATTTAAAATCGCGCGGAATCGGTGTGTTGATCACCGACCATAATGTTCGGGAAACGCTTGAACTGGTTGATCGGGTTTATATTTTGCACGATGGCAAGGTTTTGACGTCTGGCAACCCAGAAGATGTGGTGCAAAATGACAATGTACGCCAAGTTTATTTGGGCGATGCGTTTCAGATGCGATAGCCGCGTTTTAGCGGCGGATTTTTGCTCCTGCCCATTGACACAGACGCCTGTGTCGCCTTCAATAGCTGATAATGCAACCGATTACAGCTGAGTCTGTTGCAGGGAAGAAAGCCGCTTATTGGCTTTGACGTAAGGCCACAGCGCCATCGTCGGCAATGCTGTTGCCTACCATAATCTTAACACAATCTTATGACTTTAATTCCTAGATAAGGGGTCTCTATGCGGTATCAAATTTCAGGCAAACAAATCGACATTGGAGTATCGTTACAAACGCATGCAAAGGAGGCGTTAGGCGTTGTTATCGATAAATACGCGCAGCGGGCCACCGATGCCACGGTGATATTTTCCAGAAATGCGCATGAGTTTGTTTGTGAGGCGACCTTGCATCTTTCATCCGGTTTGACCGCGCAGGCTAAGGCGCATGATACTGAAATCTATGCAGCATTTGATGCCTGTAATGAGAAATTAGAGAAGCAATTACGCCGTTATAAGCGGCGTTTAAAGAACCATCATAAAGAGCGCAGCGAACCGGTTGAACTTTCTCAAGCAGCCTCTTATACCCTCGCCAACGATTCTGGCATCGATGAAGCTGAGCCTGAGAGCTTGGAGCCAGTGATTATAGCGGAAACTGAATATAATATTGCGTCGCTCTCTGTGGGTGAGGCGGTGATGCAAATGGAACTCAAAGGCTCTACGTTCTTGATGTTTCGAACCGAAGGAAAAAGCAGCGTTAATGTGGTGTATCGGCGCGACGATGGAAATATAGGGTGGATTGAACCACGGTAACATCGGCGCTGGATTAGCGTAAATTTAGGGAATAACGAAATGGAATTGTTTGATCTTCTGCGGCCAGAAGCGGTGCGGGTGATGTCCAAGGTGTCTAGCAAAAAGCGGCTGATTGCGGCCGTGGGCGATTTGGCGCAGTCTGCGCTGAGTTTGGATGCTGGCGATACCGTCGCCGCGCTGCAAGAGCGCGAAAGCTTGGGTCCGACCGGCGTGGGCAATGGTGTGGCTTTGCCGCACGCCCGCCTTCCGGGCGTTGAGCGGGTAATGGGCAGTTTCATCTTGCTGGAAACTCCGGTGATGTTTGATGCCGTGGATCAATTGCCGGTTGATATCGTGTTTGCGTTGTTTGCACCGCAAAATGCAGGGTTTGAGCATTTAAGCGCATTGGCAAAAGTGTCGCGGCTGTTGCGCGATATGGATCTGCGCAACAAGCTGAGGGCCAATCCGAATAGCAAAACGCTTTATGCCTTATTGACCGAGGCCCAAACGATGAAGGCCGCTTAAAC
>ERZ1048872.852-NODE-852-length-29595-cov-6.862255_pt1 | contig 29595 bp, 16 predicted proteins | sample MGYA00383100_ERZ1048872 | MGnify/ENA primary metagenome ERZ1048872 (study PRJEB29581, sample SAMEA5548370) | metagenome | biome: marine; feature: coastal; material: water | depth 50 m | study: Short-term variability in the microbial, nano- and picoplankton...
TCTCAGACCATGGTTATCACCTTGGGGAAAAGCAGCGATGGTCGAAGTTTTCACTATGGGAACGGACAACGCATGTCCCGCTCATCGTGAGTGTGCCTGATGGTCTCAAAGGTAGAACAGATAAGCCTGTTGAATTGTTGAGTATCTATCCAACGTTAATTGATCTCTGCGGGTTGCAAGTAAATCCAAAACTTGAAGGGGTGAGTCTTAAGCCATTGCTCAAAAATCCACACTCGGTATGGGAGCATGTTGCGATTTCTACGCTTGGCTACAACAACCATGCCGTACGTGATGAGCGTTGGCGATACATCCGCTACGCTGATGGTAGCGAAGAGCTCTACGATCATCAGACCGATCCAAACGAGTGGAGTAATCTTGCGGTGCAATCGTTAACGCCAGGGCACGACGCAATCATCGCGAGACTGAAAAAGCATCTTCCTGGAACGAATAGGCCCCAGCGGGGGGCTCAACCAAAGAAAGAAAACCCTCTGTGATAGTCAATTCAACAAAAATAATCGTCACCCTGCTGTTACTCACTGCGGCTTACACTTCGGCTGCTGAGCCGAAGCAGGTAACTGATTACGATGTCGTTGTTGTTGGTGGTACACCTGCTGGAGTCGCGGCGGCTATTGCTGCTGCACGTGCCGACAAGACAGTGATTATTATTGAACAGGCACCTGTTCTCGGAGGTGTGCTTTCTTCGGGCGTACTGAGGCTCGATGACAAATATGTGGAATCAAATAGTGGAGTGATGGAGGAATTCCGCCAACGCGTCAAAGCCTATCACCGTAACGAGATGGGGGATGATCCTTTGGTGCAGGCGCATGTAAAAAATGACCCACGGAGAGTCTGGAATATTGCTGAGGGGCGGGCATGGGAGCCTCACACGGCAGCCACGGTTTATGCAGAAATGGTTGCTGAACACCCAATGATCGCCACGCGATTCAACGAGGTGGCCGTTGATGTGGAAATGAAGGGTGAGTGTGTCACGGGTGTAGTCACGCGGCAGCGGGACAACAAAGGAGCACTTGGCGAAGAATACAGGTACACCGGCAAAGTGATCGTCGATGCTACCTATGAAGCAGACCTGGCAGAATATGCTGACATCCCTTACCGCATTGGTCGCGAAGCCCGCTCAAAAGAAGAGCCTCATGCAGGCCACATCTACACAAACTATTTCCGTGGAGTGAAGGGAACACTTTTCGGCACAATCTTGCCTGAGAGTACTGGTGTCGCTGACCACCGATCGCAGGCATTTACGTATCGAATCACTGCCAAGGATTACGGCCGAGCCGACCATCCCTATCGCCTCAAGAGACCGCCGCCCGGGTACGACGCAGCCAAGTACAAATGGAACAAAAACAGCAAGCCGATTATACCCAACAGAAAATTTGATCTGCTGGGTATCACCTGGGGAGGTGATCTCGTCGGACATGGTACTCAGTGGGTCTTGGCCGACTGGGAAGAGCGTGTTGAGATTGAAAAAATCTATCACAACCACGACCTTGGATACCTCTACTACATTCAGACCGAAGGCGGTTCACCCAACATCGGTCTCCCCGACGATGAGTTTCAAGACAATGGGAACTTTCCGTACAGGCTCTATGTTCGCCAGGGTCGCCGCATTGAAGGGCTCTATACGTTAACCGAAAGTGATCTGCATAAAGATCTTCGTGGGGATGGGTTTCGTGGTCCGTTACTCTCCGAGTCGGTAGCTATTGGAGTGTATGGAATAGATGCACATCGCGTGCAAGGTCCCGACAGCCGACAGGAACCGCCGTACGGACAAGGCGCAGCTGAGGGTACACTGCATTTGCATGATGCAACGGGGCCCTACCAGATTCCTTACGGCACGCTGGTGCCCAAACAGCACAATGGCATTCTGTTTCCAGTCGGTATTTCTTCGACTCATGTTGCCATCTGTAGTGTGCGCATGGAACCCGTCTGGTCGGCACTCGGGCAGGCTGCGGGCGCTGCGGCGGCGCTAGCGATCGACAACAAGCAGGAGCTCAGAGATGTGTCTGTAGAAAACATTCAGGATGAACTTTTAAGACAGCAATGCACCCTGTTCTTTTACACCGACGTTCCCGGTGACTCAGCTGCATTCACTGCCGTCCAAAAACTCAGCCTGCTGGGTGCTGTGGCCGGACCAGATATCAATGAGTACAACACCAAACAATCAAAAGGCTTAGCATCACTTGCACTGAAAGCGTATCGGTTTCGCCCCGATGAACCGATCACACTCGGTGAGTTTTCTCAAATGGTGGTGAATGGTCTCCAGATTCCTATTAGTATTACAGCGTCACACTTTACAGATGTGCCCCGGGGGCATTCTGCTTTCAAATACATTGAAACACTCTACGATTACTCTACGCAATCTAAAACTCCATTCTTTGATTTTGATCCGAGTGATGGTTTTAAGACTGCCTTGGCTCACCCCGAAAAACATGTACCCGGTGTGCAAGCAGTGAAAATACTTTCTGGTCTACTTCACGAGAAAGTTTCTTTATCAGGGAATTCAGAAGCAGACCTGACGCGAGCTGAAGCAACGCAGTTGGTATATCAGCATTTATGAGCCAGTGCCTGTTTCGCCGAGAGCCAGTGCCTGTTTCGCCGAGAGCCAGTGCCTGTTTCGCCGAAGAAAAGCCCGCTTCTTTCTTCAGGCATTATCTAATTCTGTTGCTCACATGTTTTTCTTGCAGGAGTGGCGAAAAATTCGTCTGTCACTTCAGAAGAGTACAAACACGTGCTGCCCTTGTAGCATGACGTACAGGCAGGCGATACCCTGTTGTTCCTGACGACGTCGTGAATTTGTGCTGTGCCCCAAACATCTCCTGTTCCTGAACATCTCCTGTTATAGTGAGCCGGCTATTGTCAGCGCTGGAATAACTTTTGATTGTGGCAAGCATTGGGTGATGAGCTTGAGTGGGTCTCCCCTGCCCCGGCACAAGCGTAGCAGCTGAGTGGTCCAAAGTTGTACGCGAAAGGCGACATGGCGCGGGGTGAGTGTGTCAGGAGGGGTTTTTAGTCAAAAGTTCACCATCAATACGCTCGATGGACGTACCCGTAATCGATTAGACTGAAATAATGAAACGTCATGTGGCATTGATTATCGAGACGTCGAGTATCTACGGGCGTGATCTCCTCGCGGGAATCGTGCGGTACATGCGGATGCACGATCAGTGGTCAGTATTTTTGGAGCAACGAGACTTATTCAAGCAGCCCCCAACGTGGCTGAACGACTGGCAGGGGCATGGAATCATCTCTCGGGCGACAACGTCTCGTTTGATCGATGCAATTTCAAAAACAGGAGTGCCGTTTGTTGAGTTGACGGACCGAAAAGGCACTGCAGAATTGCCGCAGGTGCGTTCCAATGATGCAGCAATCGGACGAATGGGTGCCGAGCATCTGCAGGAACGAGGGTTTGAGCGTTTTGGTTTCTGTGGGTACACGGGTGAGGCGTGGTCGAAGCGTCGCGAAGATGCGTTCGTAGAAATAGTTCGCGAGAAATCGTCAGAACCGTGTTCACTTTATCATTCCGCTTGGCAGGGTCGGGCTGCACGAAATTGGGAAGATGAGCAGCAGTGCATTGTGGATTGGCTACGCACGCTGACGCCTCCGTTTGCGGTTATGGCTTGCAACGACATTCGTGGACAGCAGGTGATTGATGCGTGCTCAAAACTCGGTCTGGCCGTACCTGAGCAAGTTGTGGTCATCGGAGTTGACAATGATGAGCTACTGTGCCGGGTCTGCTCACCACCACTATCAAGTGTGATTCCGAATGCAGAGACTGTCGGGTTTCGTGCGGCAGAAGTGTTGGCTGGGCTGATGAATGGTGAGCCACCGGCATCGGAAGTTCAGTTGGTTGAACCGCTGGGAGTGGCGACACGCCAGTCGACCGATGTGGTAGCAATTGATGATCGCGATATCGCAGCGGCGCTTCGGTACATCCGTGAACACGCATGTCGCGGACTCACGGTCGAAGAGGTGATTCGTAATAATCCAGTTTCTCGCAGTACGCTTGAGCGACAGGTGAGGAAATATCTTGGACGCACGCCACAAGCAGAAATTCGATTTGTTCAGGTCAAGCGTGTGCGAGAGTTGTTGATATCCACGGAACTCTCCGCCGAACAGATTGCCGATCTGTGTGGATTTGAGCACCCGGAGTACTTGCACGTTGTTTTCAAGCGAGTGACAGGCATGACAATCGGAGCATTTCGCAAACAAGCCAAGCCGTAGCAGGCTTTGGTAGAAATTCGGTGTGGGTGACAACTGTTCCGAAGGATCTAATCGCCATGAAGAGGTATGACAATATAACTCAGTTACGCGACGGCATATCTCATTGACCGATGATCGGAGTTGTGGATGATATTTAATCGTGTATGCAGGCATTTATTGTCAGTTCTTCAGAAGAGTGACAGTTCGTTGACAGATTTATCCCATCCAGCTTCGTTACTCGCAGCTGAGCAGTTCGTAAAGCTGCGGCAGCGTGCGGAAAATGAATTTCAATCGCGATTCGGTCGAGAGCCGTCCGTTGTGGCTGCAGCTCCCGGCCGCGTCAATCTGATTGGCGAGCACATCGACTACAACAACGGCTTTGTTCTTCCGATGGCAATCGAACGCTACGTGATTGTCGCAGCAGATTCATGTTTTGATTCACCCCGAGAGTATGCAACGTTCCATAGCAGTAGCCTGCAGGAAAGCATGGACATTCCGATCGGTGAATCTTTCGGGCCAACGTGCTTCGGGTGGGGACGATACATTGAAGGCGTGATTGCTGGTTTCGTGTCAGCGGGGCACGATGTCCCTGCATTGGATGCGGTCATTGAATCAAGCGTTCCAAGCGGTGGTGGATTGTCCAGCAGTGCAGCTTTGGAAGTGGCGACGGCCACCATGCTTGAGGGTATTACGGGACGCAAGTTGGAGCCATCAGAAAAAGCACTTCTCTGTCAACGTGCCGAGCATGAATTTGCTGGCATGCCCTGCGGAATCATGGATCAGTTTTCCAGTGTCTTTGGCATGCCGGGCGAGCTGATGTTACTGGATTGTATGAGTCAGGATATACAGGCGGTTCCATTTCGTGAGGAGGATGTCTCGGTTCTGATCACCAACAGCAATGTTAGTCACGAGCTAACCGGCGGCGAGTACGCGGAACGAAGACGTCAGTGTGAGTCCGCGCTCAAGAAATTGGGTCTACTGTCTTGGCGGGATGTCAGTTTAGTGGACCTCGATTCAGCATATGGTCGACTGACTGACGACGAGTTTGCATGCGGACGCCATGTCGTAACAGAAATTGCCAGGACTCTGGACGCAGCAGAGGCTTTTGCAAAAAGTCAGTGGGCAGCCGTCGGTGAGCTGATGTACTCCAGCCACGAATCGTTACAAAAGGATTTTCGAGTCAGCTGCGCTGAACTCGATGTGTTGGTTGAAATCAATCGTGAGATAGGTGCCGAGGGTGGTGTCTATGGCTCACGGATGACGGGCGGCGGTTTCGGTGGATGTATTGTTACACTAGTTCATTCGGACTGTGCGAACGCAGTGCGCGACAGGATTCTAACTCAGTATGCAAATGAAACCGGAGTCCAAGGGAGTTCTTTTGTCAGTCGCCCGGCACTCGGTGCGCATCTGATTAAAAGAAGTAGCAATGACAGCTGAATCTCCACATCGGCGATTGAACTCACTCACCGGGAACTGGGTGTTAGTCTCTCCGCATCGCACTCAGCGACCATGGCAGGGAAATCAGGAGTTGACTGCTCCTCCACGTCCACAGCACGATTCTGATTGCTACCTTTGCCCAGGCAATACTCGAGCAGGCGGTCAGATAAATCCAGCCTACACAGACACATTCGTCTTCGATAACGACTATTCGGCGATCTTAGAAGAGACCGACGGTCCATCAGATGCTGAGGCGAAATCGTCACCGGACGCGGGACTATCGAGTCTGTTTCGTAGAGAGCCAGTTCAAGGAGCCTGTCGCGTTATTTGTTTTTCGCCACGCCACGATCTGACGTTGCCGCAGATGTCAACGAATGCAATTCGCTGCGTTATTGATCTTTGGGTTGAACAAACGGAACAACTTGGTCAGAAATATAAGTGGGTCCAGGTCTTTGAGAACAAGGGAGCGGTGATGGGTTGCTCGAACCCTCATCCACATGGGCAGATCTGGGCAAGCAATCAGATGCCCGACATACCCACTTCTGAAGACGAACAGCAGTTGGAATACTTGCGAAACACAAACAACGTCATGTTGGTTGACTATATCAGCCAAGAAATTGGCTGCGAGGAACGAGTCGTGGTGGAATCTGAACATTGGGTTGTGGTTGTGCCATACTGGGCGACGTGGCCATTTGAAACACTGCTTGTGCCGAGGCGGCATGTTCAGCGACTGCCTGACGTTACCGATGCAGAGCGAAATGACTTGGCGTCAATAATGAAGCGTTTGCTGACTCGGTATGACAATTTGTTTGAGACATCGTTTCCGTATTCCATGGGATGGCACGGTGCTCCATTTGTTGATGGTGATACATCACATTGGCAGTTGCATGCTCATTTTTTCCCGCCACTCCTTCGGTCGGCGACCATCAAGAAGTTTATGGTCGGTTACGAGATGCTGGGTGAGCCGCAGCGTGACCTGACTCCTGAGCAAGCTGCCGTCCGGCTACGAGACCTGTCAGATACCCACTATCTTGAAATGGAGTGTAATCAATGAAAGTGCTGGTGACAGGCGGGGCGGGTTACATCGGAAGCGTAACAGTCGAACAGCTGATCAAGGCTGGGCATCAGGTTGCTGTCTTTGACAATCTCTCGCAGGGTCATCGTGCGGCGATTCACGAGGATGCAGATTTTATTGTTGGCGATTTGGCGAGCCGTGATTGCATTGACAACGCAATCACTGGATTTCGTCCTGATGCGGTGATGCACTTTGCAGCGAAGTCGTTAGTAGGCGAGTCCATGCAGTTCCCACTTCTTTATTTGGGTGACAATGTCCGCAATGGACTGAACTTGCTTGAGAGTGTTGTGGAGTATGGCATTCAGAAATTCATCCTGTCGTCAACGGCTAATCTGTTTGACGACCCCGAGACTATTCCGATTGACGAAAATGAACGCATCGTTCCCGGAAGTCCCTATGGCGAGTCCAAGTACATTCTCGAAAGGATGCTTCACTGGCTTGACCGTACTGGCAAACTGCGGTTCGCTGCACTGCGATATTTTAATGCCGCGGGTGCAACGCAATCGCGAGGTGAAGACCACGACCCGGAAACGCATTTGATTCCACTGGTGCTGCAGGTCGCACTGGGACAGCGAAAGGATATCAAAGTCTTTGGTGACGACTACGAAACTCCCGATGGGACCTGTGTTCGCGACTACATTCACGTGGCGGACCTTGCTCAGGCACATAGGTTGGCCTTACACGCGATTGATCAACAGTCCCAAGTTTATAATCTTGGGAATGGGCTAGGTTTCAGCGTTCAGCAGGTGCTCAATACGGCGAGGGAAATTACGGGGCATTCTATTCCAAGTGACGTTGTGGGACGGCGGCCGGGAGATGTCGCGACACTGGTCGCAGCGAGTGACAAAGTGCGAGCTGATCTTGATTGGAAACCCGAATACCCAGAGATTTCACAAATTATTGAATCTGCATGGAAGTGGCACTCTGATCATCCTCGTGGTTATAAAAAATAGACAGTGAGCCAAGACAAGACGTGTAGCTTGTCAATCAGGTACATTCATTCTCCATCAACTCTGATACATCATTAAAGGTGGTTACCGTGTTCTTAACAATTGCTTCATTTGTGTGCTTCACATCGCTTGTCGCGTTCCTCACATGGCGGATCACTCGCAACAGCGATGTTGAAAGCGACGAAGGCTACTTCTTGGCAGGCCGCAGTTTGACGGGCGTGTTCATCGCTGGTTCACTACTGCTAACAAATCTTTCTACAGAGCAGCTTGTGGGCTTGAATGGCGACTCGTTCAAAGACGGGTTATCAGTCATGTGTTGGGAAGTCGTCGCAGGAATATCACTCGTTATCTTGGCGTTGGTGTTTCTGCCTCGTTACCTGAAGTCGGGTATCGCGACGATTCCGCAATTTCTGGAAACCCGATACGGTCGTTCTGTTCGTTCAGTCACCGCCGCAATTTTTATTGTGGCTTACATGATGATATTGCTGCCGTTTGTATTGTTTCTGGGAGCCAACGGACTCAACGGCATGTTGGGCCTGCATGTGAAGTTCGGTGTAAGCGAACTGACAATGATCTGGATGCTGTTGGTCTTCATCGCGACGCTTGGCGGTGCCTATGCAATTTTTGGAGGGCTGAAGGCGATTGCGGTCAGTGACACATTCAATGGTGCCGGACTCCTAGTCGGTGGCCTGATGATTACGTTCTTTTCGTTGCAGTTGATTGCTGGCAGTGAAGGTGGTTTCATGGGTGCGCTTGCGAAGATTGAAGCAGCTGATCCTGATGCGTTTCAGTCACTAGGAACGTCAGATGAGTCAACTCATTGGCCAACGCTGTTCACTGGCGTGCTGTTGCTGAACTTCTTCTACTGGACGACGAACCAGCAGATCATCCAGCGAACGTTCGGTGCCAAGAATTTGGCTGAAGGTCAAAAAGGTGTGTTGCTAGCCGCGTTCTTTAAGATTCTTGCACCGCTGATTCTGGTGCTTCCTGGCATCGCGGCGGCTTATCTGGTCATCACCGTGGAAGACACTCAGATGATTGAATCGGTTGGGATGACTGAGGATGGGGCATGGAACACCAGTCGTGCCTACGGGGCGTTGGTCGCTCGAGTATTACCAAATTGGCTGCTTGGTTTTTTCGCCGCTGTGGTGACCGGTTCAATTCTTTCGACGTTCAACTCGGTTCTGAATTCGGCAGCAACCTTATTTTCATTGGACGTTTACAAGCAATATATCAATCCGTCAGCGACAGGTAGCCAGGTGCGGCGCTCGGGACAAATTTGCAGCTTTGTTGTTGCTGTGCTGGCTGTGATCGCTGCCCCGTTCGCATTCTATGGTCGCGATGGAGTATTCAGTTTCTTCCAGGGTTTGAACGGGGTCTATTTCATACCGCTGGCGGCTGTCATTCTCGTTGGCATGTTCAATCGCTGGGCGGACGGGCGTTCGGCATTGATGACGTTAATCGTTGGATTGTTTCTGATGATATTGGGCACGTTCTTTGCCGGTGGTGATGAGGGTTGGATGAACAGCACGTTTGGCAGTCCCTTTCATTACATGGGTGCTGTGTTCGTTCTGCTGCTTACGTTGCAACTGGTCTTGTCACAGCTTGGCTTTCGTCGTGAGACCGCTTACGAACAGATTGACGTCGAGGCCGTTGATTTGACTCCGTGGAAACCAGCGCCCATCGTAGGTGCGATGCTTTGTTTATGTGCCATTTCCATTTACGTCTACTTTGCGATGTAGTGTAGGTTGCCAGCCTGCGATGTACCTTTCACGATCAATACCTAAAACCCATTCCAAAGGAAATAGTGAGATGCAATCCATTCGTCGTACCAGAAGTTTATTTACTCTTTGCTGCAGGCTTGTAGCTTGCATGACACTTTTCGCCTCAACTGCGTTAGCTCAGGTGAAGGATTTTGATTCGATCAAACTCTACACCCTGAAAAATGAATCTGGCATGACGGTCCGCGTCACCAACTACGGCGCGATCATTTCATCGATCATTGTTCCAGATCGCAATGGAAAACAAGCTGACATTGCACTTGGATACGACCGAGTTGAAGACTATATCAACGCGGTTGATAAACCGTACTTCGGAGCCGTTGTTGGCCGCTATGGTAATCGTATTGCGAAGGGTAAATTTACGTTGGACGGCGAAACTTACTCGCTTCTGAAAAACAACGGTGAGAACCATTTGCACGGCGGAGCAATCGGATTCGACAAAGTCGTCTGGACGGTGGACGAATATGTGGAAGGCAAATCACTGACCCTGTCGTATCTCGCCAAGGACAAGGAAGAAGGCTATCCCGGCAACCTGCAATTGAAGGTTGCCTACACGCTGACTGACGATAACTCGCTTGTCGTTGACTATCACGCCACCACGGACAAGGCGACGCCGGTGAACGTGACTCAGCACACGTACTTCAACCTCAAGGGCGAGGGGCAAGGCACGATTCTTGATCATGAGTTGATGCTGAACGCAAAGAAGTTCACGCCGGTTGATGAAGGATTGATTCCGACGGGTGACATGCCTGACGTCGCCGGAACGCCCTTTGACTTCACCTCAGCGAAAGCCATCGGTCGCGACATCGGTCAGCAGCACGAGCAGCTTAAGTTCGGGCTTGGGTTTGATCACAATTGGGTGCTGGACAAGGCTGGCAAAGACGGCGAACTCACGCTGGCTGCCCGGGTTTACGAACCGACGTCTGGGCGAGTAATGGAGATTCACACAACCGAGCCCGGAATCCAATTCTATTGCGGCAACTTCCTGGACGGACGGTTGAAGGGGAAATCCGGCAAACCCTACGTCCATCGCGGCGGGTTTTGTTTAGAAACTCAGCACTATCCGGATAGTCCCAACCAAACACATTTCCCCTCAACGATCCTGAAGCCCGGTGAAGAGCACCAATCGCAAACAGTCTTCAAGTTTCGACGAAGTAATTAACCAATCATAAATGCAAATATGAAAAATCTAAAACTCCATGGCGCTAACGTGCTGAGTGTGGCTGCAGCCCTGCTCTTACTAAACGTGACATCAGTCGCTGCGGACGATCGCCCCAATGTATTGATGATTCTGGTCGATGATTTGAAGCCGACGCTTGGCTGTTACCAAGACGCAACTGTCAGGACGCCCAACATTGATGCGTTGGCAGCGCGAGGCATGCGGTTCGATCTCGCGTACTGTAACCAGGCTGTTTGCGCACCGTCTCGGTTTACGCTGATGCTCGGTTCTCATTCGACTTCAACAGGTTTGTACGGGCTGGGAAGCCAGTTAAGGCAGGTGATGCCAGACGCCTTGACGATGCCCCAGTACTTTGCGAAGCATGGTGGATATCGAACGGAGTCGCTTGGCAAAGTCTTTCATATCGGTCACGGGAACCATGGTGACCCCGAATCTTTCAGCGTGCCGCACTATAAAGAAAAAGTGATCGAGTACGTTGATCCGGCAAGCACGCAAGGTGGAAAACTGACTCGTGAAGAAGCGTTCTTCACCAATCAGCAACTCGAGAAGGTGAACTCGCTTCCGCGCGGAGCGGCTTTTGAGTCGCCAGATGTCGCCGACGAAGACTACGCGGACGGCCGAGTGGCGATGGAAACCGTTCGACGGCTGCAAGCTGCCAAGTCACGTCTCGAAACGAGTGGGACGCCGTTTTTCATCGTTGCCGGATTCGTGCGACCGCACTTGCCTTTCTCCGCTCCGAAAAAGTACTGGGATCTTTACGATCCGGCCTCGCTGCCGATGCCGAAGTTTGAGGATTTGCCAGCCAATGCACCGGCAGTCGCAGGCAAACGAGGCGGTGAGATTCGCAACTACTTCCCGGTTCCTGATAAAGGTGATCCCGAAACGATTAACAATGCCCTGAAACGAAAACTGATTCACGGCTACTACGCAAGCACGAGTTTTGTAGATGCGCAAATCGGTAAGGTCGTGAGTGAACTGGATCGTTTGGATCTTGCCAAAGACACGATCGTTGTTTTGTGGGGCGATCACGGGTTTCATCTCGGCGACCTCGGCATTTGGACCAAGCACACCAATTACGAGCAGGCCAATCGGATACCGATTCTCATCACTGCTCCCGGCATTACAAACCCAGGGTCGTCCACGCGACAGCTTGCCGAAAGTGTTGACATCTTTCCGACGCTGGCAGAATTGGCGGGCCTACCTCCTCCGCACGTGCCGCAACCGATGGACGGTGTAAGTCTTGTGCCGGTGTTGAAAAACCCGGACGTCCGAGTAAGAGACCACGCATACCATGCATTCCCCAAGAAAAAGCTCGGGCGAGCCATTCGGACGCAGCGATACCGCCTCGTCGAGTGGCGACAAGTCGGTAAGCCAGTGGAGTCCGCCGAGTACGAACTCTATGACTATAAGACCGACCCACAGGAGACTCGTAATCTTGCCGCAGACAATCCAGATATTGTCGCGGCATTACGAAAAACGTTAGCAAAATACCCGCAACCGATTCGTCGAAAATCCAAGTCGAAACCAGCAGCCACATCGGTGCCAGCCAAAACCCTGCAGCCAGTGGCCAAGGCTGAAGAATCAAGGAAAGAAGCCCTTGTCGAACTAGTTACAGACAGAAAACCAACCCCAGTGATGGACACCGAGACAATCCATGCAGGGCTCAAGTCACATGACAGGGCGCTGTACATCAAATCGGGTTGGATTCGCGATCCGTATATATCGATCGGTCCCGAGAAGAAGTATTACTACCTGACGGGCACACAGCCAAACGAAAATGACCCTCGGGAAACCAAGAATCCATACAACATCGGATTGGGTGAAGAGAGCATCGTTGGTCACCAAGTTCGGTTATGGCGTAGCAAAGATTTGATTCAGTGGGAATCGTTAGGCCCGATTTTTACAGTCGACGATACGATGAAGGCGAAGAGCGGCAAAAAAATCCAGAAGCGTCTGATTTGGGCACCGGAAGTACACTGGCTGGCAGACAAAAGCCGCTGGGCATTAGTGCATTGTCCCAAGAAGCACTCCAGTCTGGCACTGACCAGCGGTGCGGAGTTGCAAGGCCCTTGGACGCACCCGATGGCTGGCAACATGGGGCAGCGGCACGACCCTTCCATTTTCACTGACGATGATGGCAAACGATACCTGTTGTGGGACAACACGTTCATTGCTCCACTCAACGATAGCCTTACCAGCTATACCGCCGAGCCGGTGCGAATTGATCCGGCTGGTTCTCGTCCGGGGCCAGACGGCAAACCCATCAGTCATATTGGTCACGAAGGAGCGACCATGATCAAAGTCGGTGGCAAGTACGTTCACTTGGGCACCGCATGGTCAACTGATCAAGGGCGAAAGGGGTCGTACAATCTTTATTACTGCGTCGCCGACAAGATCACTGGTCCCTATGGGCCGCGCAAATTTGCCGGTCGCTTCCTTGGTCATGGGACACCGTTTAAAGACATGAACGGAAAGTGGTGGTGCACCGCCTTCTTTAACGGCAACGTGCCACCTGAATCACGTGACGGTATCGTGTCACGAAATATCGGTAACAACGCCAGGACAATCAACGAACAGGGCGTGACCATCGTGCCGCTCGATGTTCAAGTGCTCGACGATGGTGAGGTTTATATCCGTGCAAAGGACCCCGCGTATGCCAATCCCGGGCCGGATGAAGTCCAGCAGTTTGGGCAAACGAAAAATAACGCCACCAAAAGCGGCAAAGGGTAATTTCTTACCACGAGAGGTAGTGACCTCCCTAGCCGAAGCTGCTGGCCAGAGTGAAGCCTCGTCGTGTTCAGTCGTGATGTGTTGCTCATCACGGCCTTGACGCATGGGGCTGATCTGCCACGTGTTCCTCTGCAAGTAGCAGGCTGGGTCCGACTGGCAGACGATATTGCGAGTAGGAATCGGTCAGATCTTCAAACGCTGGTACATCGATATAGCCGGATAGGGAATCTTTACGAAGCAACATGCTCCGCTGAATAACAAGATCAGGATTGAGCTGTGGTGAAAGACCATCGAAGCTGACTGGATCACGAAAATGATCACCGTCGGCAACCTGCGTAGACATCAAAAGCACGTAGGTCAGTCCTTGTTCGAGCTCAACAGGCTCCGGTAAACGTATATATCGGAAGGAGTGTATGAATTCGTCGGAGGTGCCGGGTTTCATTTGACATCGGGCGAGCTCAACCTGCTCGCCTTTAGAACACACCAGAAGCCGGATGGCGTGTGGACTCTTTAACGAATGGTTTTTGCTGCTTAGGGGGCTCTTCGATGGTTGGTCGCGCTCATGATCCCTTGGGATGGATCGAGCTGCACGGGCTGGTTTATCGCCGTCGTGATCATCAAACATTCCGAGGTGGGTTACCATTTTGTTACCTCCTCCGGGACGCAACTGAAAGGTAAACCCAACGTCTCCAGTAACGTCATTTCTCAGATTATGCCATCCTGGGTTCTGAATCATCGGGCCACCACCGCCAACCCCCACTTGTCTCGCATGTCCGCGATTATGAATGCTTAAGAGCGTGGCTGCGAGTCCATTGATAATGTCATTGGATGAAGCATCTGCATACGGTTTCGTCTCGTAAAGATCCTGCTGAAGGTTGTACAGAGCGACTGGCGCTGCAGCACCGCGTGAGCCTCCCCTCGCCCAAGGCATTGCCAAACCACCTTCGACGATCAATTTGTTGTGTCCTTGCCGAATAGCCAAGGCATCGTTGAGAAACGGCGGGCCCAAGTGGCAAAAGAAAATGCGTGGCCGTGTATCTTGTTTTTCAGGCTGTCCAACCCAATACGCAAATACATTATGACTGTCCTGGGCTTCTTCAGGCTTTAATGAGTGACCGATGATGTGGGCAAGTGTCGCATAGAGATCGGTCAGGGTCACAATCGAGCGATTAAGCTTGCCTCCCTCAAGAGCAGCTGGCCAGGAAACCATGAACGGTACTCGGATGCCACCTTCCCAGATCTTGGCTTTCTTCCCTCGCAATTCACCGCTTTCCTGGTTGGGGCCCAGGTTGTCTCCGACATTGGGACCATTATCGCTGGTGAAGATGACGAGTGTGTTCTCAATGAGCTTATGCCCGGGCCACCTTGGGTCATTCGTGTTTTCCAATTTCTCTAGCAGCTTGCCAAAGACAACGTCATTTTCCAGCACCATATCTTCACGATCATCTGCAACTGAGCCATCCGAGTAACGACTTGCACCCTTGATTGTCGTTCCTGCTATCTCGTCCGGAACCGCATACTCGCCATGAGGGTTTCTTTGGAAATGGTTGGCGTTTGGAACGTAGTAAAGAAAGAAAGGTTGAGTGTTGTGTGACTGCCGCGTCAGAAAGTTTTCTGCTTCTTGAAGATATAGTGGGCCAAGTCTGCTGAGATCCCAGTCCGGGGCCGACAGGATGCGTCCTTCGTGATTCTTCATTCCGATAAGCTTCATCTGACTGCGGTCGGTGAAGGTGAAGCGATCATTACGAATCAGGATGCGTGGTTCTGTGTCGAGAGGATCTTCAGTGTTGCCGGTGACGCCATAGTATTCGTCAAACCCGTGATGTGTTGGGCCATCCAGTATTGGCTTTGTAAAGTCGACATCATCAAAGAAGAAGTCTTCTGCTGTCCTGCCTTGGCCGTTATCGAACGCCATGCCCACGTGGTATTTGCCGATGCCAGCAGTGTGATATCCGTTTTCCTGTAACATCTCGGGTAACGTAGTCAGACCCTTTTGGATCATTGGTGTATTAGGGCCGTGAGGAAGCCATCCTTGATATTGAAGGTATGACCTATGAGCGAAACGACCAGTGAGTAGAGAGTAACGCGTTGCACTGCACATAGAGGCTGGTGCATAGCCATCAGTGAATACAGTCGCCGAATGTGTGAATCGTTTGAGGTTCGGTGTGCGTAGTGTTTTTTTGACGGGAGGGCTTTCGGGAGATAGCCGCACATTCAGATAGGCACTGGTATCACCAATTCCCATGTCATCTGCCATCATGATCAGAATATTAGGTTTCGTTGGCCGGGTGGTGGCATCACCTTTGGCAGTTAGCACAGGAGGAATGTCATCCACTGCGAAGAGGGAATGATTGCTACATCCAAACAGAACGAGTGCCGCTGTGATTTGCAACGCCGCTATGATGCGGGAATGAGGGGTGTGGAAATTCAGATGCATGATGAAGTGTGAGAGTTCACAAAATCCTACAAGTTTTTAACGTTGAAGTACTCAGAGGTCTGGTCGAATACAAATTTGCTTGACAGTGCCATTTTCTTGACAGCGCAAATTTTCTTGACTGCGCAAGTACGTTTGATGATTAATTCTTATTATTCGGGTGAGCGGTCTTGGTACGAGCCGAGCTTTCTTTATACAAAAAAATGTATGAAAGGTACTACTCGCAGTTGGTGCGGATAAAAAAAGTATGGATCGTACCAAGCCATCAAGGAAAAGAAAAAGAAGCACTGCGATTGGCAGAATCAGCTTGCAAGGAACTTGGATTCACTGCCCCGAGGGGCCAGTAATGGGCACCATTGCTTTTGATGTCTACGGAACCCTGATCGATACCGACGAGAGTCTGGTCGCGTTGAAGGCGGGTGGGCATCGTCTCGAGGCGTTTTTCAACGGCGCTGCCGAGGCGGTCGAGGAAGTTGTGGGGGGCAGTGGATTACGTGAATGGTTTGAATCTGTGGTGAGTTGTGACGCGATTAAGACCTCTAAACTGAACCCAGCGATACTGTCAAAGGTTTGAACGAACTCGGTGAGAAGATAGCCAGCCAGAGATAATGCGAGCCGGTACTGAGAGAATATGAAGGAGCACTCTGGAAACGTGCCACTTGCTCTACTCCAGGAAAAACTCTCAGGCTCTTCGTGCTTTGTCTTACTCCACACGTCAGAAGCGTGTGCTACGCCTGACAATATGTCTCAATACGTGTACGGATCGTCTCATTCTGTTTCTTACTTCGCCGGGTAGAATAATGCCGGGTTTTATTTTTTTCAACACAGAACCGGACCATACTTATGTGTTTAACACTGCGATCATTCGTGGCGGCGATTCTGCTTTTCGCGATGGTTTGCTCGGACGCGATGTCTCAGGAACAGCCAAATATCATTGTGATTTTGGCAGACGATCTGGGGTATTCAGACCTTGGTTGCTTTGGTGGAGAGATCAAAACTCCAACACTCGATTCACTCGCTCAAAATGGACTTCGATGTACTCAGATGTACAGCACTGCTCGATGTTGCCCCTCGCGCGCGAGTTTACTGACTGGTCTTTATCAGCATCAAGCGGGCGTGGGCCATATGGTCTACAGGAATTGGGGTGAAGGGTATGAGGGTTCTTTGAATGAAAACTGCCTCACACTTGGTGAGGCGCTAAAGTCTGCTGGGTACGCGACGTTTATGAGTGGCAAGTGGCATGTCGCTGCGCACAAGGAGCCGCCAGCACATTCCCTTCCAGAGAATCGTGGCTTCGATCGATCGACTGCTGTGCGAACCCACATCGACAGCTACTGGAAGGTTTTGGCTGGCTGTGATATCTATCGCGATGGCAAAATTTTTATCAAAGGAGATAACGAAAAAACGAATTTACGAAATCCCTTTAAGCCTGATCAGGATTTCTATACGACAGACTTCTTCACGGACGTTGCAATTGAGTACATGGAAGACGCATTACACACAGCAGATGAAAAACCTTTTTTTCTTTACCTTGCATATAACGCCCCACACTTCCCGCTTGAAGCCCCCGATGAAATCATTACTGAATACGAACACCAGTTCGAAGATCCTGAGTGGCTCACAACATGGGGCAGCGGGTGGGATGATATGCGACAAAAGAAACTTCTTCGACAAAAAAGACTTGGTGTTGTCCCTCCGCAACAGCAATTGCCTGCTGTGGACTCTTTTCATAACCAGTCAGTCATGCCTGGCCTGCAGACAGGAAAAACACTTAGTGGTTTACCAGTGTGGGATGATCTTCCGGACGATGTGAAAACAGAGACTCTGTTTCGCCGGAGTATTTACAACGCCCAAATTACTTCGATGGACGACAACATTGGGCGAATCGTACGTATGCTCAAAGCGGAAGGTGCATACGAAAACACACTGATTCTTTTCGTTTCCGATAATGGCTGTTCCGGTGAAATGGGTGTCTTCGGAACCCATTTCAAGGGAGGAATCTATGACTACACACAAGGACAATTTGAAAATGGAGCTTTCATTGCTGGTGGGGAGAAAGAGACGGATGCATGGGCGACGAAAGACAAGCTCGGAGGTGTCGGTTACCAAAAAGAAGACTATGACAAGTGGAAGAAGTTCAGTGGCTGGGCAACTTCTCAAGGTCAAGGGTGGGCAGCCTATTCGAATACCCCGTTTCGAAAATTCAAAAAGTTTGTTCATGAAGGTGGGATAGCTTCACCATTCATTGCACACTGGCCCAAAGGCCTGAAGTCAAAGAACAAACTTATAAGCCATCCGTACTTTCACTTCATTGATATTATGCCAACGCTTTTAGACGTGGCAGGTATTCAGTACCCGGATCATTATCAAGACAAGGCACGCGCACCCTTGGAGGGAATCAGCATGCTTCCATATCTTGTTGATCCTGAAAAAGCGATGCAGAATCGATCACTGTTTTGGCAACACGAAACGCATTCTGCTGCACGAAACGGAAACTGGAAAATCGTGACTGATAATGATCGTGCGTCTCCAATTAATTGGGAGTTATACGACCTCTCGGATGATCGGAGTGAGACGCACGATATTTCTGATGAGCATCCAGAAATTGTGTCAGTAATGGATGGTGAGTGGCAGAACTTTGCCAGTCGAGTGAATGCAAAACCCTTTCCGGAAGACCGTGACTTACCAACGGTACGAAGTTCGGTCAAAGGAGCCAATGTTGCAACGCTTCTTGATGGCTGGGAGCCGAAGACTTCTTCAGACATCAGAGTTCCCCGTCTCAGCTTTCATCCAAAAAAAGGAAGTACAGAGTGGTTTGAATATGAGTTTGAAACGCCACAGGAAATAACAAGTGTGGGGGTGTACTGGTTTGATGAGGCTCAAGCTGCTGCAGCATTCAGGAATGAACGGAAAGAAATTCTTCCACAGTCTTGGCGAGTTCTGGCTTGGATCAACAATGAATGGCGGGAAGTGGATGTGCGAGAGAGGGATCCCGGTGTTGAAAGAGATCAATACAACTATGTGACATGTGTCCAACCAATCAGTATCAAGAAAATTCGTGTCGAAGTTCAGCTTCACGACAAGCTTTCCGGGGGTGTGCTGGGGTGCCGATTGCATGCACCAGCAAAGACGGCACAGGAACCTGTAACGGATGATCCTGATCAGGAGCTTCAGCGTATGAAGGCATTGGCACGCGATACCCTCAATGATGATGTCGACGAGTTTAACGGCTATTCTCACCTCAACGGAAATCGACCTGAATTTGATGGATGGCTTAATAAGCAAAATAATAAGCCCTTTCTTCAAAAGTCGATCCCAAAGTTTCTCTGCTCACACGAAGATTACACTGAGGTCTTCAACTATCGCTGGTGGATGATCACAAAGCATCTGAAGCAATGGGAAGAGGACAACAAAAACTATTTTGTCTTCACGGAGTTTCCAGGATTCCCTGGCTGGGCATCAAACAGTGGTGCTATCCCTGCTCCTGCAGGACACCAGTTCTATGATCTTCGGTGGATGCGAGATCCTCAGTACCTGAAGTCGTATGCTGAATATTGGCTCAGCGGTCCACCGTCCCACGAAATGCAGTATCAGAATAATTGTTGGCTCTCAACACTGCCGCGTCCGCAAAGCCATCATTACACAAGTTGGATGATTGATGCATCTGAAGCGATGCTCAAAATACACCCTGACGCTCAGTGGCGAGATCGATTGCTTCCATCCATGGAACGTCATCAGGAAATCTGGGATCTCATCTTCGGAGTGAATGCTCCTCAGACCACGACGCACGGTCTCTACAAATGCCTCGATATGTACGATGCCAATGAGTTCACGATCTCAACAACGCTCGGTTTAATTGCTTCTGAAGGAAGTTTTTCGAACTACACAGCGGAGTTGAACAAGGAGGATCCCTATAAGGGCGAAGAACGCTGGCGGCGGTACTTTACAGATGGCAAAGGGTGGCAGGCAGCATTCAAGGAAGGCTTAAAAAGCAAGCCGTTTGTCTATCCGCAGGCCTTTGACCTCGATAATTATCAGACGCAGCCGCAGCCTTTTGGCGGAAATCATGATTGGTATATCGATAAAGATGGTGAAAGAAAAACAAAAAATCCGAACAGCTACCCAAACTGTTTTACGGTCCGTCCATCACTGAATTGTTATATGTACGGAAATCTTCATTCGCTTGCCAATCTCTACTCCCTTCAAGCGGCAGAAGATGGCAACCACGATTCCAAGCAAAAAGCTGATGTGTACACGGAGCGAGCAGCTGAACTTCAGGAAAAAATTCTTGATTCACTCTGGCACCACCCTTCACCTGAAGATGCCTTTGTTTTTTACAAAAAACGTGGATCGATCGATGACCCCTTTTTCTATTCTCGTTTAGCTGGAGACAACTTGCACACGGGAGGCGTTGTCGATCAGTTGAGCCTTGTTCGAGAAACAGTCGGCTACACGCCGTGGTATTTCTCCATGCTCCCTCATGATGACAATCAATACGATATTGCATGGAAGCAGTTCGGTGATGAAATGGGATTCCGGCAACCCTTTGGTATGTCCACCACCGAATATAGGCATGATTTTTTTAATGAGATGTCATATGGCTGGAATGGCCGCGGATGGCCCTTCCAAAACTCTGTTGTTTATAAAGCGTACGCCAAATACCTCCGGGACTATAAAGCAACTCGAAGTACCATCAGTGAAGAAGATCGTCAGCTGCTATATGACCATGTAACCCAATATGTCCAACTTCATGGCCGCCGCCGCAGTATTGGTGAGTGGTATCTTCCCCGTACTGGAGGATATCGAATGCCTGGTGGGGGTGACGTTGTGCAGAGTTTGCCTGCCATGGGGAAAGGGTTTGGTGATGTTCAGGACTATTTTCACTCAACATTTCCTGATGTGCTCATCGAAGATCTCATTGGATTTCAGGGCAGTCATGGCGACAGTTTTGAGATTCACCCTCTCCTGCCAAGAAAACAATGGAAATTCTTCTACCTGGGGGACCTTCGATATCATGGCCACGACATCGATATTCTTTGGAAAGAAGATTGGTCTTCAACGACTCCCGGCATGCAAAGCAAGCTGTTTGTATGGGTTGATGGAAAACGAGTTGCTGAAAGCAATAACCTGAATAGTCCCTTACAAGTATCCCTACATTAATTGGTCATCCATATTCACTTCCTCAAGCTCTAGACTTATGCCCATTCTGAAATTGTCCAAGCTCTTCTTTTCGGTAGCCTTTTTTTTTGCCATGTGCTGCGCCTGTCACTCATCGACCAACACACAACTCATGGCGAGTGAGCGGCCAGCCTTCACAGATTATTGCAGCCGTCTTGAACACGACATCCAAGGTCGTAAGCACGGTTTTCTTGCAGGCAACGTGACTTACTACGTTGGCGGATTTCACGCGAGTTGGAGGACCATTGAGGATGAAACCATAGGCCTGACTCATCCCTTCTATCATGACCTTCGTGCTCGTGGTGCCGCGCGTGTGCAAAGTGAGATCACTGGCACAGAGAATACCGGTACTGGCAATGATTATATGAGTTGGGAATTCTACAAAGACACCCGTGTGTTGTATGGAAGTGTCATTGTGGATGGAAAGACCTATGAGACGCCTAAGCCACGCATCATGCGATGGCGCCCCGATCAAGTCATTTGTGAATATGACCTTGATGGCATCACGATTCGAGAGCGGAAGTTTATCGGAAGCAGCGATGCAGCGGCTTCAATTATCACCGCGTCAAAGCCAGTCACTCTTCAATTCACCGGTCAGAGTTTGTTTACGAGGAATAGCGTCTCCTCTCAGGCTGCCGCCAGGCTTGATGATACAAAGCGATCGATTCTGATTACTGAGGCTGGCACGATAAAATCTCGTCCAGACCCCGGCGGCCCCGAACGTATTGGCCCATCTGTGTATTCAGGTATGACCACGGTCCTGAGTGCCTCAAGGGAGCTCGCAACAAGCCTTGTTCTTGAGAAAGATGCCAAGGGAGTCGTGCACTATACGTTTTCAATTCCGTGTGATTCCAAAGGCACTGTTGTGTCTTGGGCAATGCATGATGATGAAGCCACGGCCATACAAGCTGGCCATGACATGGTTGAGCATCATGCAGATGCACTTGCCGAGAAAACAACGTTTATGAACCAGCTCCTGAATGATGAAATTCCTTGGTTTCGTTGTCCCGATAAAAAGTTTGTCGATATCTACTACTATCTTTGGTCTCTCTACCTGATGTATTCAATTGATGTAGGTGATGGGTGGGAGATGGAGAACCACACCCAGACTGCTGTGAATAACTTTCTTGGCCTTCATCGTTATGATGCGATGTTCCAAATAAAAGTCGGATCGTGGGCTGCCGATAAGGCGCACTATGGCTACGGAAATGTCCTGACTTGGAAGCATCTCACTGAAAACGATCGATTTCGTGAACTGCCAAATGGCATTCGTATGCTTTCTGACAACAAGGGGACCTCCTGGCATAGTGGTGCCTACGGTGGAGAAATGTCTGAGCATGTTCTTGGTGCGTGGCAGATTTATGAGCACACGGGTGACGTAGAGTTTTTACGAGCAAGTTATGAAGATCATTTTGAAAAACTTTTTCGTAAGAGGCTCACGAATTTTTCGATGAATGAATTCGAGGTGGCGGAAACACTTGCTCGTATGGCGTCGGTTCTTGGGAAAGAAGCAGATGTCGAGCACTGGCAGTCACTGGTACGTACTGATCCTGACCATGTTCGGCTCATGTTTGATCAGCGATGGGAGATGAATGGTATAGAAAAGTATTTCGCAGGTCCAAAGAGTGGGTTGATTGGGACAAACTCATTTTGGGCAATGCGTTCACCGTATTTTCCAAGAGAATATGCCGAGGAAATGGTGCAGCACTGGGCAGTTGATCGCGAGAAGGGTTTTTTTGGTGAGTTTTTTCCACTTGCGATGTCAAAACAATCAATGCAGGAGTTCGATACAAAAGTTGATCATTCCTTTGGGTATACGCCAGATACAGCTTACTTCATGCTCGATGGAATGTTCTGCCAAGGGCTTTCCGTTGCCCCGGAATTAACACTCAATCACATTGGTAATTACAACTGGCACGACGAATGGAACATTCCTGTTGCACCAGAAGCGTACCGCCGTGACCGCACGCTTTTTGGAGACCAATATTCAAACTTCAATGCAGGCAAAATTCTGTTGTATCTTGAAGGTTTAGGCGGGCTCAAGTATTCCATCCCGGAGAATAGACTGCTTGTGCGTCCAGCCCTACCAGACGACTGGGAATGGATGGAAATCCGACTGCCACTCAAGGGTGAATGGACTACGATTCGCTATGAGAAAGATAAACTGGACGTCTCGGGTTCGCCCTTATCCTGGGAGCAAATTTCAAGGAGTAATTCGAATTGATTGAACGTAATGCTTTGCAAAGTTGGTTAGTTCTGCACGACATGTAAATCGCTTTGGCACTCGCTCTATTGAGGAAAAGAATCTTATGAATTTAAATCGCATCAAGCCCACGTGTGCTTGTCTGGTTATGACCTTCTAGAACCAAAGTTTTGAATTTCGATCCAGATTGAGTTTGTCAAGATTTTCTTTGTAGTGTTTTATTTTTGCCGTGCTTTCCTTCAACTTTTTGCTGAGTTCAAGACGGTCTTTTTGTGACAAGCCTGTTTCGTTTAACTGCTGATTCAGCTGATCAACTTTGGCTTGATATGTTGCTGTCCACTTTTCCAGCTCTTCCGTCCGGGTCGCATAGACTTCGTCCATCGTCCATGCACCGACCTTTTGAAGATACGCATCCAACTGTCGTACCATTTCTGCCGTTTTTTCCGGCATCTGTTTCGTCAAGTCATTTGTTTCACCCATATCTTTTACGACATTAAACAACTTGATTTCACCAGAATTGAGATGTCGCATCAGTTTGAAATCACCGCTTCTGAATGCGGTGATTGGTACGGTATAGTGTGCAGGGAAATGGAAAACGAAGCCGGTGTCACGCGGGGCAAGCTTGCCATCGTTGCCATGCTCAAAAACGGGTCGCAAACTAATTCCATCCAAATCATTTGGTAATGCGGCCGTACTACCAGCAAGATCGTGCATTGTTGTGAGATAGTCCCACTGTGCTACCGGCTGATCGCATTGCGAATTCGCTGCAATTCCAGGCCCGGCCACAATCATTGGAATGCGTAAGCCACCTTCCCACATTTTGGCTTTGCCGCCTTGGAGAGGAGCGTTGCTCTGGCCTCCGCCGTTATCTGAAGAAAAGATGACGTAGGTGTTGTCCTCGAGTCCCTGTGCCTGAAGTTCGTCCAGAACCACTCCAATCGATGTGTCCATGTTTTCCATCATCGCCGCGTAGTTGGCTTTTTCCCATAATGCTTGAAGTTTCTTTGGCATCTCATCGGCGTTCGTATCAAATTTTGAGATATCCGGAATCCCACCTTCAATGCCGTTCTCAGTGGCAAGGATGCGAAGATATTTTTCTCGCGTGCTCTTGAGTGATGTATTGCGCACATGCACGGCATAATGGGAGATCGTCATGAAAAATGGTTTTCGATCCTTGCCGCGTTCTTTCAGAAATTCTTGAGCAGTCTTTGCCAGACTGAAGACACGCTTGGGGTCGTCATCCGGTATTGGGGTTTTATCGGCAGGTTCCCACCAATCACCATGTCCATTCCCATTGGGATGTTTATGATGAAAATCGGTCACGTCATAACCGTGATCCTTGAACCAGCCCATCGGTGTGCAGCCTTTGCCATAAAAAGCTGTGACATACTCTTCGTCGGCATCCTTGAGCATCTCTGCAATGGAGAGGTTTTTGGTCATATCAATTTGTTTTTTGTTCATGACAACGTCATGAATTGATATACAGCCGACACGCGCTGTTGTCTTTCCAAACTGGATGCTTGCACGTGATGGCGTGCATACAGGGGAGGGACAATACGCACTGGAAAATCGCATGCCTCTCAAGGCCAGTTTTTCAAGGCTTGGAGTCTGATGAAGTGCATGAGCCAATTCAGGACGATTTTTCATCATCGGGACGCTTGTCTGCGTGTATCCCAGATCATCTGCATAGATAATGACGAAGTTTGGTGACTCAACTGCATGTGCCGTGATCGCGGTGATCGCGAACAACATGCCGATTATTATTCTCATCTGTCATCTCCGTTTGTGTTTCAATACACCGAATGCAAATCGGTTCCTTGTGGTGTCAATCACCCGCATACTCAACCCAACGTGATCTCACGTATTCTTCAGCCCCTGCTTTGGGTACACCCTCACGCCATGAAGCGTTTGTAGCTTGGCGTCGACATTTTTCCTTATTCAGTTCATTCCTAAATAGTGTTGCGTTCAGTTGTTTCAATAATTGTGCTTGTTGCGCGTCGAGGTCTGCCGGGTTCTGCTCTCGAAGTAATGTGACTTTTTTTCTGTAAGCCTCTTTCGCTCGTTCTCCAAAGGTGTCCATGAGATCATAGAGCGCATCACGCACCTGAGCGGTTGTGCCGCCATCAACATCTTTGACATATTCGTTTCGGATTGTGTCCATTGACGTAACCATCTCCGGCATAGTCCCTGCAAGATTTTCCTGCTCGGAATAATCTGTTTTGATATTGAAGAGTTTCATTTCACCGGTGTTGAGATGTCTCATCAACTTATAGTCGCCGATAATGATGGAACTGATCGGTGGATGGTAATGGCACGTGTAATGATGGATGATGCCTGGAGCCAGGCGATTGACAACGCCCGCGTTTCCACGCACAAACACATCACGCAGACTGCCACCATCCACTTCACTAGGTAGATCTGTTTCACTACCACTCAAGTCATGAAAAGTTGGCAGAAAATCCCATTGCACAATGGGCACATCGCACTGTGCTCCGGCTTGTACCTGTGGGCCGGCAATGACTGTAGGAACCCGAATTCCACCTTCAAACATGGATCGTTTCCCTTCCTGCAGAGGTCCATTGAATCGCCGGTTCTGCCCCTCGACTTTTCGTCGCTCTGAATGCCCTCCTCCATTGTCCGAAGTGAAAATAATGTAGGTGTTTTCAAGCTCTCCTTTTTGTTCCAGTGCGTCGATCAACGCCCCGACATTCATGTCCAGTTCCTCAGTCATTGCCGCATAGACAATGTCACGGTGGATACTCGAATTTTCATTGTCAATTTGTTCAACCTCCCTGCCCTCTGCTATCCAGCGTTGTTTAGTTCGGAGAAAAGCCTCATCAGTTGCCATGTGAGGAATATGAACGGCGTAATGAGAAACCATCAGGAAGAACGGTTGTTTGCCTGCGTGTTGATTGACAAAATCAACAGAGTCCTTGCTGAGTGAATACATCCGCTTTGGATTATTCTTTGGAAACGGTGTTTTCTTTTTCACGTCCCAGTAGGATCCATGCCCGTTGCCGTTGCCTCCGGGTTCTCCAGGTACTTCGTCCGTGACGTCATATCCTGCTTCATCGAATCGGCCCATGGTGCTACAGCCTTTTCCAAACATTGCTGTCGCATAGTTTTTGCCCGATGCTTTCAGCATCTCTGCAATAGTCACTTCGTCGTCATATCCATTGGGCCTCTGGACTGCAGTCAGCACATCAAAGACGTTGCGGCACTGCAGTCGGGCTGGTGTTTTTCCGAATTGAAGACTCAATCGTGATGCCGTGCAGGTTGGGGTCGGTGCGTAGGCAGTCGAGTAGCGTGTGCCGAGTGCCGCAAGACGATCAAGCCCCGGTGTTCTGATGAAGCTGTGCTTTGTTGTTGGGTCATCATCCATCATCTGGACGGATGTGTCCGCATACCCCAAGTCGTCTGCATAAATCAGGATGAAATTTGGAGCCTCTGCTGACACGTGCTGCGAGATGCATATAAAGACTACCAATGCGATACAAGGATTCAATTTCATAAACGTTTTTTTGGCATGATTCATAAGAACTTTGGTATTTCTATGCTGATCGCGTGATACTAATTGTGGTTGGCGGTGCCACGTAATTCATGCAACTGAATGAGGGCACGGGATCGAGACAGTTGTCGGTCCTGAAACTCCACATGATTTTTAGAGATGTCTACCTTGAATGCTTTTTGTTTGTTGGTTGGGTCAGCACGGAGATCTGCTTTCAATTTTTCGAATCGCTTTCTGCCATTGGCGATCCAGCTGTCTTCGAGAAGTTCTACATAATTACGACGAATGAGGGTTACGGTCTCGGCATTCACTGAGTCCAGATAGTTGGAACGCTGGTTATCAAGTTTCTTCACCAGCTCTGGCATGCTCGCCGACAGGTCATGCCGTTCAGAAATATCGCTGGCGACATCGTACAACTCAACATCCAGCGTATCGAGATTTTTTATTAACTTGTAGTCGCCCATGCGAACCGCAGACTCAGGATCACCTGTGTGCCAAGGGAAGTGAAAGACGAGTGGCGCGGTGTTACGCGTGACCTTTCCTTCGTTTCCTCGCATGAAGACGTCTCGCAGGCTTCCTCCGTCTAGCTCGGGTGGTAGTGGTTGTGTCCCACCTGCCAAATCATAAAACGTTTGCAGGAAATCCCACTGCACGATTGGCACATCACAGTACGTTCCTGGGTTGATCCCCGGCCCACGAACCATGCTGGGCATACGGATGCCACCTTCGTAGAGGCTTCCTTTTCCACCTCGCAGTGGTGCATTGCCGCGGAAACCACCACCGTTGTCAGACGTGAAAATGACAAACGTATTCTCGGCAATCCCCAGGTCGTCGATTGCGTCAAGCAATGTCCCGGTTGCACGATCCATATCATCGAGCATTGCAGCGTAGTTGATGATCCAGCCGTGGTTGTACATGGAGATGGAAACTGATTCCTCAGTGGTGTCATCTTTTTTCTGGTACGTGCTTCCGTGTGGCAGTTTCTTGTACTTCTCTCGAGTTTCTTTCAGAGAGTCATGCCAAATATGCATGGCATAGTGTGAAAGTTGCAAATAGAACGGCTGATTTCGTTCAACTTGCTGCTCCATGAACTTGATACTTTTTTGAGTAAGCGAGAATATTCGCTTGGGGTCTTCTTCGGGGAGAGGAGTTTTTCCATCATCAGCAAAGTCGCCCGGCCCATTGCCATTCGGCCCATCAGTGACATCGTAACCGGCCTCTGTGGGTTTGATACTTTCGTTATGCCACTTGCCAAAATGTGCAGTTTGATAATTGGGGTTCGCTTTCTTCAGTGCCTGCGGAATCGTTATTTTGCCCATGTACTGTTTTTTGGCTTCAATCGAAGACAGCACGGTGTAGCGCAGCCGGCTGGGTGTCATTCCATGCAGCAGGCTATTTCGTGAGGGTGCGCATAAGGTTGACGGTGAGTAGCACGACGAGAGCACCATGCCGTCTTTCGCTATTCGTGCGATGTGTGGCGTCTGAAAATAATCGCTCCGCGTATCTTCGCGGCCCTTGATCATCTCAACGGACGTTTCCGCCCATCCGAGGTCATCAACATATACGAGCACAAAGTTTGGAGGAGAGTTTGGGGGTGGGACAGCATGTGCTGTGATTGCGGTTATTGCAAACACGGTGCTGATAATGCTTCTCATCTAACGGTTCCGTTGAGTTTCTCCTGCTTCGGAAAAAGATGGCATGTCCATGGTAGGACAGCATCACTGCTCCAATTCTTTACAAAGTAGTGAACATAATCGATTAGCTTGCCCGTTAGTCAATGAGATAACCCGTCAGGATCATGAGTTATATTGCCAATGATCCTGATGGAAGCCCGCTGCAGAAGACGGCTAGTCGTTTTTTGACGAGACATCGAACGTGAATGTATTGCTTCCAGATTCAACTTTTGCAGTGAATGGACTTGTCTCAGAGCTGTTGTATTTTTCAGGGACAATTGCTTTGGGCTTTGCCCTGCTCGCCTCCTGTTGAAGCCGGTCATGCTCAGCTGTGCCATACCTTGGGTCGTCTTCAGAAATGTTGGGGAACTCCGGCATTTCAACTTTACTGACTGTCACGCTGTAGTCACCAACTGCTGTGCCCGCACCAGGCTTTGCCCCTTGTGTATTCAAGGTAAATGAGCCATCGGGCTGAGTCTTTCCTGCAGCACCCTTTCCCGCACTCCCTTTGGGTGAAAAGAAAACAGTAGCACCCTCAAGTGGAGCTCCGTCAAGTGTGACGACTCCCTGCACGTATTCGACCGCGGGGCCAGACTGACCGCATCCAACCGAAAAGAGAGCGAGTGCAGAGAAGAGTGTCAGACAGAAGTGCGTGTGATGACAAGAAAGCTGTCGCATTGTAGTCCTTATGAGTAAACCAGTAGCAATGGTTGAGATGTCGAGAGAAGGGAATTAATTAAGAAGATCATTACGGTATCCATTGTCCTGTGTGGCGTCTTCGTTGAATAAAGATGCCACACAGAACCGTGGATACTCATTGCTGATTACGGTGCAGAAGCTACTTCACCACCGTTCATTGAACCAAGTGCTCCAAGGACGCCACGTTGGCTGGCACCACTGTAACCATTCGCATTACTCCAACCTGTCTGTGAATGCGTTGGATCACCGGCATCAATATTGTCGTTATAAAACTTCACAGAACCATCGACATGCGTCATCACGGCTCCACCCGGATGATAACTACTTGCCGGATTGTTCTGCCAACCTTCCTGAGCAACTGCACAACGAGCAGAGTTGGGCGCCGCATGGGTAAAGAAACTGGTAAATCCTTCTTCGGAGTCAGTCCAACGAGTTCCAGGTTGATTCGAAGGGCCACCCACTTCTCCCGGTGAATATTTACCGTCGGTGCCGATAAGAGCTTCGCAGGTGGCTGGCCCTGCCTTGCCCC
>ERZ1048872.854-NODE-854-length-29546-cov-8.104303_pt1 | contig 29546 bp, 28 predicted proteins | sample MGYA00383100_ERZ1048872 | MGnify/ENA primary metagenome ERZ1048872 (study PRJEB29581, sample SAMEA5548370) | metagenome | biome: marine; feature: coastal; material: water | depth 50 m | study: Short-term variability in the microbial, nano- and picoplankton...
CCTCAGAGATGCGTGCACGCCTGCTCAAACGAAGCCATGTGTGCCTAAACATATGCGTTTTAATGGTTGGGTCATCACCAAGCAAAGACCGAAGACGCTTGTTCAACGTTGCGTTTGGAGACTTATGGTTGACGCTGTTCATCCACTTGATGGTCTTAGGCAACCACTCCTTAATTACCTCTAACCCAACAACTATTGGTACAACACGAGGTCTTGCTTCAGTCTTGGCAATGCCCACGTCGCCACCTCTAAAGATAATGTGCGGGTATTTAGCATCAAGATAGAGGTCTTTATCAGGCCGTAGTCGGCTTATCTAAATACCACTGATTCCAGCGTGAGCCGCCACTAAACATGCAGTCCACTTGGCATCTGCTTTCGTCAAACAAGTGTGGAAGAACAGTCGTAACTCGTCATCGCTTAAGTTCTTACCTCTGACAGGCTTAGCCTCTTTAGGTATTTGAAAGTTGTTGCTTCTCCCCTCAAGACTTAGGCGGTTGCCCCAGTCTATGCGAGGGACGTATCTGATAGCCGCTATAAACTCAGCTAAGTCACGTTTTATTGACTGGGCTTTAATGCTGGGGTTCTCATGTCTCGTGCCAGTGATAAAGTTCTGGATGCGCAACTGAACGTCATCTTTAGTTTCATTACTAATGATAAAGTCACCAGTGTGCTTGATTACTCTATTGAATCGTTGCTGTTTGTCCTTGCCAGCACCCTTTGAGATATCAATATTGTTGTCTTTAACATAACGATTCCATGCTTCACGCATAGTTTGTCTGCTGGTCAGCTTTGGAAGCTCTTGAACTGCAGCCCAAGCAGCGCCTAGCGCCTGTTCCTTAAAAGTTAGCTTCCGTCTCTTTGACTCATCAATGACGTCGTCTATTTCCGGAACAGCATCCTCAGCCAGCTCAGACCTGCTTGGTACAACTTCACCTGCTTCCACAGCAGCATAAAATTGGTCGGCTGATTCATATTGCTGCATAGGGACATGGGCGAACTCACCAACACTTAACTTGCGCTGCTTAAGTATCTCATCAACCGCAAGACGAAGTTCTGACTCAGTAAAAGCTTCTGGGTCACTATTGCTAGCAGTCTTCACCCGAAGGTCATATGCGCGGGCTGACTCCTCCATAGCTCTGTGGAGTTCTCCATCGCTGCATTGATTGTTCAGATTTAGTTCCCTACTGAACTGCTTGGGGTGGCTTGGGAACGTCTTTAGGAGGGCGGTTGGAAAGTCTCTAACGTACCTGTAATCTCCACTAGGTCTCTCACTGAGATAACGCATTTTGCGGGCCATTTTGCTAATTCCTGACAGTTTTCCTGACAAATTCTAACATATGGGGCTAAATTATCTATATAAATCAACGGCCAAAAGCTTAATCATGGTTCCGGCCCCGGGCACCAGTTTATGACCTCCCTGACAGGTGTCATTATTTCTAGGCAAAACCAAGCATACTTATACGGTCTGGCAACCGTGTTGCTCTGGTCGACAGTGGGTGTGGCATTTAAGCTCGCACTTAAGCATTTAGATATTTTCCAGCTGGTTTTTTACGCTACGTTATTCGCGACGCTTGTTCTTTTGGGTTTGGCTTGGTTCCGCGGGATACTCCATACGCTCGACAAGCAATTTTTCAGCCATTGGAAAGTCACGCTAATTTCTGGCTGCATCAATCCGGTTTTGTATTACCTAGTCTTGTTTGCGGCTTACGACAGGTTGCCTGCTCAGGTGGCTCAACCTATTAACTACACTTGGGCTATCGTATTAACATTCCTTTCAATATTTTTTTTAGGCCAACGAATTACTCGAGCTGATTTTATTGCTGCGTTTGTTTGCTACAGCGGCGTCGTCGTGATCGCGATGCAGGGACAATTGCCTTGGTTACACGCTTTTGAAGCTGCGGCATTGTTTTCGGCTGAGGAGGGCTCCGGATTAGGGCTTATACTTGCGATTCTCTCAACATTTATTTGGGCGACCTACTGGATTATAAATGTCCGCGATGAACGGGAGCCTTCAGTTGCAGTTTGCCTCAATTTTGTTGTGGCGCTTCCTGTGTCTTTTTTTGCTTGCTTGATATTTTCTTCGCCTGTTGTTGCTTCAAACGAACATTTAATCGGCGCGGCATACATAGGTTTTGCGGAAATGGCTATCGCTTTCTTGCTCTGGTCAAAAGCGCTGAAATTGGCTGAAAACACAAGCCGCGTTAGCAATTTGGTGTTTATTTCCCCATTCATTTCTCTCGTTCTGATACACCTGATCCTTGGTGAAAGTATTCACTCGACCACTTACATTGGGCTGTTGTTAATTGTCGGAGGGTTGCTCTACCAACAATATCGCAGTGTCTCTGATTGAGACTTAAAGGTTGCGTTGTGCTGATTCTTGGATCACAACAACGTCGAAATATCTAACATTCGTGTCGCAAGGCTGATACGGCATGATTAACCTTCAAGTGTGTAACCCCAACTCGATCGGTCGCCAATATCCGCGCCTGCTCACATAGGGTTCGGTGACTGTGGTAGTATTTTGGAAAACCGAAGTGCGGAGAGACCTATGAGTGGTTTACTAGAAAAGCTATCCAAAGTTGTGAGCGTAGGAGGGCTTATCAGTGGCGATGCATTAAGCGAGAGACTTTTCCCGGGTACAAACTTACCCATTGCACTTGTGCGACCCAAATCTACCGAGGAGGTTGCTCAAATCTTGTCTATCTGCCACGAGATGGGCCAACCGGTTGTACCCCATGGAGGCCTTACGGGATTGGTTGATGCGACTCAGTCCAACCACCAGGAACTGGCGCTGAGCCTAGAACGTATGAATGTCATCGAGGAAGTCGATGTTCAAAGCCGAACAATGACAGTACAAGCCGGCGTTCCTTTACAAACAGTGCAAGAAAAAGCGGACGAGGCGGGCATGTTATTCCCGCTTGACCTCGGTGCACGGGGGACCGCGACTATCGGCGGCAATGCATCGACGAATGCTGGTGGAAATCGCGTGATTCGTTACGGGATGATGCGCGACCAGATTCTTGGTATGGAGGTCGTATTGGCTGATGGTACGATAATTTCCTCCATGAACAAGATCCTCAAAAACAACACGGGCTACGACTTAAAGCAGTTGTTCGTAGGTTCTGAGGGGACACTCGGTATCGTAACAAGGCTGGTACTGAGAATGCGTTCGTTGCCGGTAAGTCAAGAAATGGCTTTGCTTGCGGTAGACGATTTCACTAAGGTGACAGAGTTTTTAAATTTTATAGATTCCGCTCTTGGCGGCACCCTGAGCGCCTACGAAGTGCTCTGGCAAGACTACTACCAGCTGGTCACACAGCCACCGGCAGAGGGCAGAGCGCCATTGCCCCATCATCACAAATACTATGTTTTGCTGGAAGCACTGGGTGGTTCTATCGAGGCCGACCAAGAAAGGTTTGTGGGCGCTTTGAGCGAAGCACTCGAAAAGGAACTCATTGCCGATGCGGTGATAGCCCAAAATCAGGGGGAGAGAGATGCTTTGTGGGCGATTCGCGATGACGTAGGGCAGGTTGCCCAGCATGCACCGATTTTCGCTTATGATATCAGCGTGTCGCTTAATCACATGGAATCATACGTCGAGGATCTGAAAGCTTCGTTAGCCGAACAGTGGCCAGAACATAGCTGCATGATATTTGGCCATCTCGGCGACGGTAACTTGCATATTATCGTGGGTAATGGCGACGCGTCTGTTGAAGCAAAAAAAGCGATTGATCAGACCGTCTATGCAGGTCTTCCAGCACGTGGCGGTTCGGTTTCTGCCGAACATGGTATTGGACTTCAGAAAAAAGAGTATTTGAGTTGGTCAAGAAACAGTGACGAGATCGACCTGATGAAGATGCTCAAACTGTCGTTGGATCCAAAGGATATTTTGAATCCTGGGAAAATATTTGCCTGACCCAGAAGACAAGCGATTGCTCGCGCTGGAATTACGCTTCAGCTTCTACCTTGTTCTTCGGCGATAGATGGCGAATCTGTATCGCCTCGATGCCAACGCCCTCTAATACATCCGAGATGACCACAACCTTATCACCGGCTTCAAAGCGCTCTCTGTTGAGCAGCACATCAAAGGCGGTCTGAAGTGTTTTCTCTGGGTCACGACTAAATGCTGTTCTGAAAGCTGAAAGGTTTCTGTTGAGTATTAGACGCCTTCGAGTCTGGGAATCATTAGTAAACGCATAAATCCTAGTTTTATTGGGACGGCAGTTTGTCACATAATCGGCCATGTAGCCGCGGCGGGTAATGACAACAATGCCCGCCGCGCCCAGTGCTTCGGCAAGATTGACGGCGGTCACGGCAAGGTGCTGTTTGTCGTTGTCGCAAATTAGTTGGTCACTAAAAGACAAGCCGGGAATCGCTTCAGTTATTTCGGCAATCTCTACAAGCTGTTCTACGCAACGCACCGGATATTTACCGACGGTTGTTTCACCGGATAACATCACGGCATCGACCTCTTCATAAATTGCGTTCGCAACGTCAGTCACTTCGGCGCGGGTCGGAATCGGGTTCTCAATCATGGACTCGAGTAAATGTGTTGCAACGATCACTCGCTTGCCTTTTTCGGCGCACAACTTAACGATTTTTCTTTGTACATTAGGTAGAGACGCTACGTTGATCTCAACACCAAGGTCTCCTCTTGCGACCATAATGCCATCTGACTCATCAATGATTTCTGACAGGTTAGATACGCCTGATTGATCTTCGATTTTCGAGATGATTTTAATCTTGCCGGCTTTCTCGCCCATCAACTCCTTGAGTTCTCGAACGTCAGCTGCTTCCCGCACAAATGATAGTGCAATGAAATCCACTTGTTGCTCCAATGCGAAAAGAATGTCTTCTTTATCTTTCTTGGTAATCGCCGGTAAATTTACGCGTATGCCAGGTAAGTTGACGTGACGCTTGCTCTTAAGGATGCCGCCGTCAATGACTCGGCACCGCATAATGCCATCCGACTGCTTCTCAAGCACTTGGAGATTAATGATGCCATTGTCGACCGTAATTCTGTCCCCGACATTGACTGTTTCAATGAGATCATCATAGTGGATATGAATCGAGGACCTTTCAACGTCGACAGAATCCCTCACTGTAATTGATATCTCTGAGCCATTTCTAAGCTCAAGATCATTGACCAGATCGCCTGTACGAATTTCCGGACCCTGCGTGTCCATCAAGATTGCTACGGGATAAGGAATCTTTTTATTGAGTGTCTTTATTGACTTGATGACAGCGGCCGCAGATTCATGATCACCGTGGGACATGTTAAGACGCACAACGTCCATCCCGGCGTGGGCAAGTTTCTCTAGCATTGGATAACTGGCCGTGGCGGGACCAATCGTACAAATAATCTTAGTCTTTCTCATGATAATGATTTCTTTCTCAGTAACTGTCGTGACGTTTCGTTAACGTCACTCCGCAATGCCTTCAATGCAATGCCTTCGATGCAAGTCGATGTAGCACGCCCTCAGAAGTGCGCCATCATACCTAATAGTCCCTGTTTGAGGTACAAATGGATAACATTGTTGTCTATTTTACTTACAGGATTAGTTTACTTGATTCGTGGCGGCACAAAGTTCTAGTATTCTTTCTCTTTTTTGAACTTTTAGACAAGGATCTACATGTCAGGTACCGAAATTGACTTAAATGAACAGGTGAGTGTGACAAATCGCGAGGCGCAGGAAAAATGGGCGATAGACGTCAATCAAGATCCTGCAGAAATTCCGCTCGCAGATCTCGACCCCGGGCATCCTGCGCTGTTTGAGCACGATAAATTTGAACCCTATTTTGCACGTCTAAGAGCGGAAGATCCCATGCACCTGACCCAGGAAAGCATGTTTGGACCATACTGGTCTGCCACCACATACGACGACATCATGGCGATTGATTCCAACCATCAGGTGTTTTCAAGTGATATCGACAACGGTGGAATACGCATGAGCGGTAGACCGACCGAAACACCGGCCACAGATTCTCCGTTCTACCTGCCGATGTTTATTATGCAGGATCCACCGAAACATGATGATCAGCGAAAGGTCGTCGCGCCGTCTTTCACGCCCAAGCGTATTCAGGAGCTGCGGGGATTGATTCAGGAGCGCGCAGGCACAATTCTGGATAATTTGCCCCGAAACGTCGACTTTAATTGGGTGAAAGAAGTGTCCGTTGAACTCACGGGGCAAACGCTCGCAACGATATTTAACGTGCCGCAGGAAGACAGACACAAGCTGATACACTGGTCAGACACGGTTGAGAACCTGAGTAACCCTGATTTTTTTGAAACGCCCGAGGAAGGCTTCCAGGAACTCTGGCGATGTTTTGAGTATTTCGATGCTATCTGGAAAGAAAGGGCGGCAGCGCCTTTAGTCGAGGACGATCTGATCTCCACGCTGGCGCACGGTGACTCGACCAAGGATATGACGCCCAACGAATTTCTCGGAAACATGCTGCTCCTGATCGTTGGCGGCAATGATACGACCCGGAACTCTATAAGCGGGGGTGTGCTTGCACTAAACCGTCATCAAGACGAATACACGAAGCTGCTAGAGAATCCCAATCTGGTGCCAAAAATGGTGCCCGAGATCATTCGCTGGCAATCCCCCGTTGCGCACATGTGCAGGACTGCGATGCAGGATGTTGAAATTCGCGGTAAACAAATCAAAGCCGGCGACAAAATGGTGATGTGGTATATCTCCGGTAATCGGGATGAATCTCGAATCGAAAATGCCAATAGGTTTATAGTTGATCGTCCCAACCCACGAAAACACCTCTCGTTCGGGTTTGGTATTCATCGGTGTGTTGGGAATCGTCTAGGAGAAATGCAGCTCAACGTACTTTGGGAAGAAATTCTTAAACGCTTTCCTCGTATGGAGGTGACGGGTGAACCAACCTATTTACGATCGAATTTCATTCACGGCATCAGAGAGCTGCCTGTTCGGATAGCGGGCTAGAACAAGTTCATTTGCTGGTCGTTGTCAGTGCTTGATTCATCCTGAAATCCGACCCCAAGCCCCAACAAACGGATGCTGCGCCCGTTGCCTCGTGCCCAAATTTCGGGTAACAAGGTTTGGAAAAGACGGAATGTGAGGGCATCACTGGCGCGTTCAATCGTGGTTGTCTGAAAGTCGGCAAATTTTAGTTTTATTTGCTGATTTCGGATGCCCCGAGATTTGTGCGGAGCAAGCCTTTTCTGAAGTTCTGTGAATAATCGATCGAGGATTTCTTCAGCGTCGGTCAATTCAGAGATATCCGCCGCGAACGTCCTTTCCACGCTCAGCGATTTACGCACCCACTGCGTCGTCAGAGGTCGCTCGTCGATCCCGCGACAGCGTTTGTGAAGCAAGCGACCGAGCCGTCCAAATCGCTTGACTAGTTGCTCCTCGCCCATGCGTTGGGCATCTGCACACGTGTGTAAACCCTCAGCAGCGAGTCTTTTTACGGTGACTTTACCCACACCTGGGATTTTTTTTAGAGAAAGGGTGCTGACGAAATCATCTACATCTTCTGGCGTGACTACACATTGACCGTCTGGTTTGTTTTCATCACTGCAAATTTTTGCCAAAAACTTGTTGGGCGCGACGCCTGCTGATGCGGTGAGATTGAGTTCGTTGGCAATAGTACGACGAATGTCAGCGGCGATCCGTGTCGCGCTGCCCTCAAAATGATTGGATCCGGTGACATCAAGGAATGCCTCGTCAAGACTCAACGGCTCGATGATGTCCGTGTAGCGACGGAAAATTTCATGTATTGCTTTTGATATCTGCTGGTAGTGGCTCATGCGACCTGGAATCACAATCAGATCGGGGCAAAGTTTCATGGCATAGGCGGTTGCCATTGCGGAATGCACACCAAATGTCCGGGCAATGTAATTGCATGTTGAGATCACCCCCCGTTTATCGGCGGCACCACCCACCGCAATCGGCTTGTTTGATAATTCCGGTGCATCGCGCATTTCTACTGCCGCGTAAAAACAATCCATGTCAATATGGATAATCTTGCGGGGCAGGGCGCTTAGTTCTGGGTTGCTTGGGTCCAGCATTTTTAAACCGAGATATTGCTCCTGAGGAAGTTTAGCGAGGATCTTGTTACAAAAACACCACGATCAAGCAGTGCTTTTCAGCAGAGGTTACCGTGGCGTGAAAACAAACCGTGTACCGATCAATATTCGAGGTATAATCACCGGGCGGTGGGTTAGATCTGCCGTCCAAAGTCAATTCGAGTTAAGCACCCATCAGCAATGAATGTAGAAGAAGCAAGAATCAGGTTTTCACCGGCTGTCCAAGAAATCATCGAGAGCTGCACAATAGAAGACAAGTTTATTGATAAAGATCTATTTCAGGTTTACGTCTGCACGATTTGGGGTAACGCAGCGCTAGACCCGGGTAAGAGCGGCATCGATGAAAGCGACCTGCCGGTGCTGCATGACTATCTCAACGAAGAAATACAAACGGTTTTGGGCACACAAACCCAGATTGCAGATTGCTTTGAGTACCTGACCAGCAAGCAAGGTGAGGAAGCGTTGGTGCGCCTTCAAGTCTCAAAGCATCACCGAGAATTCATTGAATACTTCAACAGAATAATACTATCGACCTAGTGGTCTCGCCTGATGTTACGCGTTGTTGTGAAACGAAGAATTAATTGCAGCCATGCTAGATAAATGACAGTCAGCGTCGTCTAATAAGCGCATGTATTCACCGATTGTCATGATTGTTTCGTGTGCAGCCACTCTCGCTGTTTTCGCCGTATTGATACTCGTGTTATTGAGGCGTTTCAGACGTTTAAACGAATTGGTCCAGTATTATCCTGACCCGTTGATGAGCCTCGACGAAAATTTTAGTTTGATCGACTGCAATCAGGCGTTTGCTCACTTGGTGGGATATGGTTCCGTCAGAGAATGTATCGAGTTTTTTGATGAATACCCGCATTTTGTCGACGACGATTATCAAATAATCAAAGATACGATTGGAATGCTCGATGCTTTTCCAAGCAGAATTGAGCAAACGATTGCATTGAAGCAACGCATGGGTAGCAAAGTCGAAAGGCAGGTCGAGATTCTTAGTCGTAACGCCAATAAACGCACTGAATTGAGACTTTTATCTCCCCTTACTATGCCTGCTTTCGACGACCTCTGGTCACATGCGATATCAATATTCGACGTGCCGGTTGTGCTTTTGGACCAACAAGATCGACTGGTTGGCATGAACAGCGCGGCTGACGCTAGTATCACCGATCAAATAGGTGAAAAGTTCCAAATTAATACAGCAAGTGATAAACAATGGACTCAGGTTCCACTGAATGGCAGTGAATATCATTCGCTATTATTTTTAGCAGAAACGAACGCGAGCCCACCGGGGGAAGGCATGCGCACAGTCGCTTCGAACAGCGACGAAATGGCAGAAGGTTCAGTAGGGCAGTGGTCAGTAAATCTCGAAAATGGAGAGCTCGAACTATCCAATGCCCTTTTGGGTGTTCTTGCATACGATCAAAGCGAATTGTCCGCCGGTTTCTTTTGGAACTGCATTGCCAACGCAGACAAGCCGCTCATCTTAGAAACAATCAAGCATTATGAAACGGGCAGTGCCAGCGAAATCCGCGTCGCCTTTCGCGTAGCAAATTCAGAAGGGGTAGAGCACTACATCGAGGTGCGTGGAAGCGCCACACAGCGTAGTGCAAGCGGGCAACTTATCAAGCTGGAAGGCACTCATCGACTGCTTGCTCCGCAGCGGGCCATGTCAGAATACGACGAAGACACCTTGCATGAATCGGCAGTTAGTCAAAAACAAACAAGTTCACAGGCTTGTCTGCCACCGCTGGTTGACCAGCATGATTTAGCAAACCACATCAGTGTTGTGACTGGTTATGCAGATCTGTTGCAAGCGGATTCAACGCTAGCACCAGAAACGCGGTCTTTTGTCGAAGCGATTGTTACGGCAGGTCGTGCGGCTGACAAGTTAGTCAGGGAGCAGAGCAGGCGCAAGAAGGCACCAGAAGAACCCGCTGCGCAGTCCATGCAGTCCGACTCACGAGGGTGGGAATCCCAATTAACGCAAAGATTCGATCGCTTGACGCAATATCTGACAACGTACTTTGATGCAGAGGCGAATCACGAAGGCGTCACCGAAATGCGGGACTACGTGGTCGGTTCTAACCCCGAATACTGTAGTGTTTGCGGTGAACAGGTTGAGCGCGGATCCCACGCAAGAGAGGTGTTTGACGGTCGAGTGCGCATTGATCAACAAAGCCTGCCCTACATCACTAACCCGGCCTTTTACGGCGACGCGAGTGGGCGCTCAGGCAATTTGGCTGAACTTGCGCAGATTCTGCATCAACAAAATGGCCACATGTCACTTTCAGCTGACGCTCGTGGGGTCACTGTGACGATTTATAGCTTGCCTAAAAGCGTTACTCTAGCAGCATCGTCAGAAAACCGGGGGCTCGGTCGTTTTCCACATCTTGGACCCGGATCAACCCGTCAGCGCACTGGTAAGCCGCGTATTCTCGTGGTGGACGATGAGGAACTGGTATCGAATTATTTATCGATCGTACTTGGTCGAGCAGGGTATGAGGTGACGACATTGAACAAACCGCAACTAGCCTTGAGATTTTTGAACAGGGACCATCAGCCCTGTGATTTGCTCATTACCGATCAGAATATGCCTGATATGACCGGTGATCAATTGTGTGAGTCGGTTCGAAGTAAGCGGCCCGAGTTGCCCATGATACTATGCACCGGTTATCACTCGCTGCAACGCGCTCCCTCGCAATCAGCGCCACTGCCGCAATCCGGATTCGTTTCCGTGCTGAACAAGCCGCTTGATACACAGGAATTGCTCGATGTCGTTCAGGCACTTATAGTACCTGCGCCTAACGAGGCTTAGACAAGTCAGGACTGACTTGGACCGACCTGAATGGAAAGGAGAGTTGCATTGAATCCAACGGAGACAGATACGCTTGAACTTGCGCCTTTTGGTTATATTTATCTGAGCGAAGATCTGGCCGTTGTGTTCGTCAATCGATACGCCCGGCGGCTTATTCACTGTGAACCCGGCGAATCCATCATTGATTTTCTTCATCCGGATGTAAAAAAGCGCTTCGACCGTTTAGTGGAGGACAGAAATCCGGACCAAAGTGTAGATTTGCAACTGATGCTGGATATTGGCAGCAAAGCAATTCAGGCATCTTGCTCGAGCAACAGGAACGGTGGAATTGACCTGTTTGTGCAAGATATCAGTGAAAGCAAAATGCTTGGTAGACAGTTACAGGAAAGCAGCAAGCCGGCGAGAAGATTCGTACATGATATTAGCAATGCGCTCGCAAACGCGATCGGCTATGCGGAACTGCTGACGATGATGTTATCGGAAGAAGAAATGTTTGCCGGGCAAAAGCTGGCCGCCATTCGACGATATCAGAATGCAGTCAGCGAAGGACTTGCCAGTGCCAACGCTCTGATTCAACAAGAGCGGAGTCGCAAAAATCAAATGCAAATGGCTCAGGGGCCAGACCAAGTGCTTCAAGTATTCAAAGGTAGAGATAGCAAAAGTGCTAGCTCGGAAACGACGGCTCCTTTGGTCCAGCGACATGTTGTCATTGTTGACGATGAGCCATCAATTGCCGAGTTTCTTGCTGAACTGGTGCGCTCGAGTCACTACAAGGCAACGGTATTTACCAAGAGCATGGAGGCTTATGACTACCTTGCCCTCAACAATGAGCCAGTCGATCTACTCATTGTTGATCAAGTGATGCCGGAACTGACAGGGGTTGAACTTGCAAATAACCTACATGCCACAAACGTCAAAATACCCGTTGTTCTATGTACCACAGATCATGATTTCATTGATGACCCATCAGAGCAGCCGGTAAACATCAGGCATTTGATTAGCAAACCAGTCGACATCAGAGAGCTCACGGAGCTGATCTCCTCAGTCATAGATTGAGCACCGACCATTAATTCTGGCGCTTCAGCGCTGCAGATAATGTGAGACCAATCGGCTCGTGAACGACCAGATCACATATAGGATCAAGATCCGTGGTTTCATTGTTAATAATGACTAACTTAGCGCCATTTTGCTTCGCTATTCGTGGAAATGCGGCCGCTGGGTAAACGGTAAGGGAGGAGCCCATTGCCAGCATCAGATCACATGACATCACAGCTTCTTGTGAGCGTGCCATCGGTACTTCCGGCATTGATTGTCCGAATGAAATTGTCGCTGTCTTCAGGATGCCGCCACATTTATCGCAATATGGAACGGTTTCATCCTGACTAAAGATTGCTTCTATTTGAGACAGCTCATAACGCTTGTGACAATCGAGGCACTTCGCGTAATTCGCGTTGCCATGTAATTCGATGACTTTAGCCTCATCGATGCCGGACTTTTGGTGAAGACCATCAACATTTTGGGTAATCACTGTGTCCAATTTACCCCGCTGATCCAATTCAAGCACTCCAAGATGGCCTGCATTCGGTTCGGCTTTTGACATGGCTGAGTCGCCGCTAAATTTTCGGCGCCAGGATTCTCGTCTAACGTCCTCAGAAGCAATAAAATCTGAAAAATCGATCGGCGTCATCGTTTTCCAAATGCCTTTTGGGCCCCGAAAATCAGGGATGCCTGACTCTGTGCTTATCCCTGCACCAGTGAAAACAACAATGTTCTCTGCTGCCTCAAACATGGCGCTCAGCTCAGCAATTTTTGTTCCACTCATGTTCGCTTCCTTTTGGTATCAATCGCCCAATACATTCAATCATGGACTGTATCGCAGAGAATTTGTAGCCACTCGCATAATAATTGTGCACGGCTTCTAATGTGTGTCAGAGTGCGGCTTGTAAATGTACTTAAAAAATAAGGTCAACGTGACATGGGTTTCTACGAAAAGTACCTGTTACCAAAATTGTTAAATGCCGTGATGCAAAGTCCCGGCATGTCGTATTTGCGGAGAAAGCAAATTCCACTTGCAACCGGTAAGGTGCTAGAGATCGGGATAGGTTCAGGGCTGAATATTCCTTTGTATCGAAAGGACGTGCAGGTGGTTGGTGTGGATCCTTCGGAAGAGCTTCAGACCTATGCCCGCGCGCTGGCAGCAGATGCTGATATCGACGTGGAATTTATTGCAAAAGGTGCTGAGGATATTCCTCTAGCGGACGGTACCTTCGACAGCGCTGTTGTTACTTGGTCATTGTGCACCATACCCGATCCCATGGCCGCGCTGCGCGAGATTCGCAGAGTGCTTAAACCTGAAGGACGATTGCTCTTTGTCGAGCACGGTAAGGCACCTGAACCCGCGGTTGCGAAGTGGCAAAATAGGGTTGATCCCCTTTGGTCTGTCGTGGCGGGTGGATGCCACCTTAACCGCAAACCCGACCAGATGATTGTAGAGGCAGGTTTTCGTTTCGACGAAATAGAGCGGCGTTACATCGAGGGACCGAAGATTGCGACTTTCAACTATCGAGGGGTGGCACGTATCAGTTGACGAAAGCTCAGCGTTAGCTGTCGTTTGAAAGTTTCATTTTGTTGCTGAGCCAGGGCGAAAAAGCCAGCAAGACAGCCCCCATGACAACCGCCACTGTTGCCAATTTCTCAAATACTTCGGTATACACGACGATGGAAGAGAGTGGGTCGATATCGCCGGTCGCCGAACTCTCTATCGCCATCGCGGCAGCAATCATACCCCCGGCATACGATGCAAAAGCGCTAGAGAGAAACCAGACGCCCATCATCATGGCGGCAACACGGGTCACCGAGAGTTTGGTCACCATCGACAAACCAACCGGTGATAGGCACAGTTCGCCCGTAGTATGAAGCAAATACATCAGAATAAGCCAGAATGCAGCCACTTGCCCGCCCTCGTCAGCAAACTGTATCCCAAGCACGAGTACGGCAAAGCCTAGCCCAACCTGAATGATCGCCAAGCCAAATTTTGCAGGTGTCGACGGTTCAAGTCCTCTGTTTGACAGATAAACCCAAATCCACGCGAATACAGGGGCAAAAATGATAATAAACAGCGCATTAAAAGACTGAAACATCCCGGCTGTGAGAATGTCCCCCTTGTCGACGTTTCGGTCGGTAAACAGCGTCAACGAAGAACCGGCTTGCTCGAACAGCGCCCAGAACAATACGGAAACAATAATTAACACTAACATGACTAACATACGGTCGCGTTCAAGCGGGCTACACTCTGCTAGAGAAAACCAGATTATCCAGCCAACGACGACAGCGCCCACGACTAGCAACAAAAGGCCAAGTTCGGAGGTATGCTGAATCAGCTGCCAGACCATGATGATAGCCAGCGTTGTCATCAGGTAAATCAAGCGCTCTGTTGTGACAAACCCAAACCGTTTGGCCCTCAATAACTCAGGCTTGGGCGGTTCGCCGTATCCCATCAGCAATTTTTGGTTCAGTTGAAAAACGAGCAATCCGGATAACATGCCCAGTCCTGCAAGACCAAAGCCGTAACGCCAGCCATAGGTTTCGCCTAGATAAGCACAGGCCAGAGTTGAAACAAATGCGCCGACGTTGATTCCCATGTAAAAAATGGTGAAACCGCCATCGCGCCTGACGTCTCCTTCCGGATACAAGCATCCGACCATCGTTGAGATATTTGCTTTTAGAAACCCAACCCCGGTGATGATAAATGCGAGTGACAGGAAGAATACTTGCTCATGTAAGCTCGACCGGATAACGACAGACTCGCCGGCAATATCTTTCACTTCGGCTGCAGGTCCCTCAAACGCCATTCCAAAGTGACCGCATACCAACAGTACTGCGCCAAAAGTAACGGCTTTGCGATACCCTAGGTATCGATCAGCGATGAGCCCACCGAGCACCGGCATTGCATAAACAAGGGATCCATAACTACCGTAGATCAGAGCCGCTTCTCTGTCGCCAAAGAGCATATGTTTGATAAGAAAGAGGACGAGCAACGAGCGCATACCGTAGTAGCTAAAACGCTCCCACATTTCGGTAAAGAAAAGCACGACCAATCCACGGGGATGACCTAGAAACTCTTCGGGCTGGCTTTCAGAGGTTGTGTTAGTCAAGAATTGCGCGCTCTTGTGCTAATTGAGTAAAAGCGCCAGGGCGCTGCTGCTTGATAAAGCTGACAACCTGTTTGGCGCAATGGAGTGGTTCATCGCTCGAAGTGTCTACAACGACGTCATACACGCCGTGAGAGTGACAAATTTCGAAATGCCCCTCTGCGGTGCCAGGAAACCTGCCAGGTCTTGCCGACTCTCGATTTTCAATGACACTCAGCGGGCACTGTACGCCGACGAATGTCACGTCGATATCAGAAAATACCGCTAAATAGTCATCCAGAAATTCATTGGACAAAATAATGTCATCGATAATGACGTTGTTGCCGGATTCGACCATGGCAGCGATAGCGCGTCGCATACCCCTCAACATTTTTTTACCATCTTCCCCAAACTGAATCGATGTATAAGCTCTATCTCCATCGACAATTGGCACGACATTGAGTCCCCGGGACCCGGTTGTGCCCGGCGGCGAATTCAACCCTCGAAATTTGTCTGGTAAACCATCCCTGAACTGATCTAGCGCCATATGAACGTAAGGTTCATCTAAGAGCTCTTGCAGCTTGTGAGATAACGTAGTTTTCCCGGCACTTGAAGTGCCGTTCAGGAATATGATGTTGCCCTTTGGCATTGAGATTCTTACCGCCTCATTTTTCGAGCGCTAATGCTTACACAGAATCGAAGTGATGACTACCGATTATCGAGCAAGAAAACAGTGTTTTCGATCAACCTTAATTGTCATGATAGGCTTGCAAAGAATCGATCTAAATTGACTTCAGGACAAAACGATTGCGAAACGATCACCGTCCCAACTGGCTAAGAAAGTTCCAAACCTATGTAAACACGACTTACGTCAATCGCTACGTGCGGCCCCACCTTGATGCCGCCGGCATTGATCTTCGTGTGATCAATCCTCGTCATCTTGAGATATCAGGTGCCGGCATTACGGTTGGCGATCATGTCCATTTCATGGCGTTAGCAGACAAACCGGTGAGGCTAGCTGTATTCGAGAATCTCGGCGCGATCAGTATCGGCGACTACGGCGTCATAAACCCGGGGGTTCGCATATCTTCAGCAGATTCAATCACCATCGGGGATAGTTGCTTGCTGGCGATGAATTGTTATCTGTCCGATGCGGATTGGCATGACATTCACCACCGAATATACGCGCCAGGCAACACGGCACCCATTGTCCTTGAAGACAATGTTTGGATTGGAGACAGCGCTTTGATCACAAAAGGGGTCACCATCGGCGAAAATAGTATTGTCGGCGCATATTCTGTCGTCACCAAAGATGTGCCGGCGAATACAATTGTGGCTGGCAACCCTGCGAAAATCGTTAAGGAGATTTCGGCAGAGCATCTGACGAGTCGCAAGACGCTATTTACAAGTGATCAGCCCTACGAAGAATTTGAAGCGCAGTATTTCGGCGAAAAGCTGGCGGGTAACTCGACGTTGGGATGGCTAGGTTCGTTTATAAAACCAGGAAAGGATGTCTAACCTACGTGTAGCCGCCTTCAGCTTGCTTCCTCGAACTGACGAAACGCTGCACTAATGCGCTCGATGTCGTCAGCGCTGATGTCCAGGTGGGTCACAAGTCTCGGACCAGAGATATGAATTTCTCGCTTCAGCAGAAATGCCTGCAAACGTTGAAAATCGACGCCACTAAGGTCCAGCATCACCATGTTGGTTTGCACGGGTTCGACAAGGCGAATACGTTCGAGCTGAGATAGGGCTTCTCCGAGATTTGAAGCATTTTGATGATCTATCTCTAGCCGTTCGACGTGATGTTCCAATGCAAACATGCCGCTTGCCGCAAGAACACCGACCTGGCGCATACCGCCGCCGAGCATTTTTCGGTATCTACGTGCTTTTTTAATCGTCGACGTATCCGATACCAACAGTGACCCAGCAGGACAACCAAGGCCCTTTGAGAGGCATATAGATACCGAATCAAATAGCTCGGTAATTGCCTTTACCGGCAGGTTCTGGTGTACCGCCGCATTAAATACTCGGGCACCATCTAAATGAAACCTGAGTTGTTGGGATCTGACAAAAGCAGCGAACTGAGCAAGATAATCGCTCGACAATACTTTGCCCGCTTGCGTGTTCTCGAGGCACACGAGTTGGGTCCGGGCAAAATGAAAGTCATCCGGCTTAATCGTCCGTAGTACTTGATCTTGCTCAAGTTCACCACGGGCGTTGAAGGGCAGGGGTTGTGGCTGGATGCCTCCTAACACGGCAGCCCCGCCGCCCTCATATTTATAACTGTGCGCTTCCTGACCCGAGATATATTCCTGACCGCGCTCGCACTGGCTGAGTAGCGCCAACAAATTACCTTGCGTGCCGGTCGCGACAAACAGCGCGGCTTCGTGTCCGGTAAGTTCGGCCGCGTAGGATTCTAATGCGTTGACTGTCGGATCTTCGCCGTAAACGTCATCACCTGTTTCCGCCGCCATCATCGCGTCTAACATTTCCGGTGTTGGTTTTGTCACTGTGTCACTTCGGAGGTCAATCATCTGTCGTCTCTACTCCTAGGGTTAGCAACGCGTGTTATGTTGCTGAATATAGTCAACAACCTCGAGGATGCCGTCTTCATCATGATTGCCGCAGACAAAGGTGACATGCGGATGCAGTGCTTTGTTGCCATTTCCCATTGCGACACTATGGGTTGCAGCCATTAGCATCGATAAATCGTTTAGCTCATCGCCCACACAACAAAGAGCTTCGGCGGGCATGTCAAAATGCGTCATCAGATGCTGGAGTCCCTGCCATTTTGAGATCTTCGTTTGACTTATCTCCATGTAATAGTCATCGGTATTAAACGGCGGCACGATAATACTGTTGTATTGCCCAGGGTGCTGATCGTCGATGCGCGCCCGCAAAGCTTGCAAGCTTGACTCCTCGCCAAAGGTCGCTGCCACCACAAACTCCGCTGGCTGAGCTGTAATATCAGCAGTAACTCCCCATTGTTGGTTCGCGTCGTAGTACTGATGATAGGAGTGACGCCAAGCAGAATGATTGTCGATAACAAAATCGGCACCGCCTCTGTCGTGCGCGTCACGTTGTGCCATCAACGGTATGTTTAAATCACGGGCGATTGCCGCCAAGTTGATGATCTGATCACTGGAAAAAGAGGATTCATGCAAGGTCGAGGTGTCTGGCATTTTTACCAGCGCACCGCCATTACAGACAGCAAAGACCTCAAAACCAAGATTTTCGATGACGTATCTTGTCGTTCGATATCTTCTGCCAGTGGCAATCACAACCTCAACATTGTCATCGTGAAGACGCTTTAATGCATCTCTGGTCGCTGGTAAAACCTCGTGATTATCTACCGCCAGGGTGCCATCAAGGTCCAGTGCGAGCATTTTGATTGGTATCAAGGGTGAAAGTCTCCGGTTCGGTTAAGACACAGCTTGCGCTGTGGATAAGAATTTACGCGTATTGGTCATAATAATACCCGAGTGACAGGCTCGATGATATGCAGTAAAACAGCTGATTTTGATAATTATAAAACGATAAAAATCAACGGAATAACTCACATTATTAATGTGCTGTATAATACACAACAGCGATTGACACCAGACATGCTCAGGTAAGATCATACGGTCCTTTGGCATTCATCAAGTTTAGAGGTAAACAAATGTACACGGGCATCGTCCAAGCACTGCTACCTATTACAAGTCTGGAAAGAAAAACAGGTTTAACGACCTTTGGAATAAGGTTTCCCGAGGCGCTGAGGGAAGGCTTGGAGACAGGTGCTAGCGTTGCCGTCAACGGTACGTGTTTCACCGTAACTCATATGATCGAAGATGAAGTCTATTTTGACGCTATCGCCGCGACGCTTGAAATTAGCAATACCAGCGAGCTAGAGGCAGGCAGCCTGGTGAATATCGAACGTTCCGCGCATGCCGGGGCTGAGGTCGGCGGACATATACTGTCTGGCCACGTGATTGATGTTGCAACAGTGGCGAACATTGAGGATTCAGAAAACAATCGAAAAATTACGCTTACAGGCAATGCTAGTTGGATGAAATATGTTTTCAATAAGGGGTTTCTGGCTTTAAACGGCGCGAGCTTGACGATTGCTGAAGTTAACGACCAGGACTTTGCTGTCAATTTGATACCGGAGACCCTGCAACGAACAAACTTTTCTCTGATGAAAGTGGGAGATCCCGTCAACGTCGAACTCGATCAACAGACACAGGTGATCGTTGACACTGTGGAACGCGTCATGGCTGAACGTTACGCCTGATGTAGCTTGTTAATACCGTGATTTCCATTAATATGCGCAGCTTCAATACCTGATACGACCGTCCCATGCCTGAACAACAACCACTGCAGTTATTCGACACATACGAGAGAAGGATAAGACCCTTCGAACCTCTAGTACCTGGAAAGGCTGGCATCTACTGTTGCGGGCCCACGGTTTACAATTTTGCTCACATTGGCAATTTGCGTACCTACGTGTTCGAGGATTTACTGAGGCGCACGCTCGCATTGAATGGCTACGATGTAAATCTGGTTATGAACATTACGGATGTCGGGCATCTGACCTCGGATGCCGATACGGGCGAAGACAAAATGACGCTAAGCGCGCGCCGAACAGGCTTAACCGCTTGGGAGCTTGCTGAGCGTTACACTGAGGCGTTTAAGTCGGACCTTACTGCACTGAATATTGCAGAACCCAGTATCTGGTGTAAGGCAACAGATCACATCAGCGAGCAAATAGATTTCATTCAAGATCTTGAAAACAAGGGGTTCACTTACCGCACTTCCGATGGCATCTATTTTGATTCAAGAAAGCTCGATAGCTACGGCTATCTGGCGCGATTAAACATAGATGGACTGCAAGAGGGGGCTAGGGTCGATTCAGAGCGACACTTTGTCACCGATTTTGCACTTTGGAAATTCTCGCCCAAGGACGAGCAGCGGGAAATGGAATGGTCAAGCCCTTGGGGCACAGGATTTCCCGGCTGGCATATTGAATGTTCAGCGATGGCTGCCAAGTATCTAGGTGATTACTTTGATATTCATTGTGGTGGAGAAGATCACATCCCGATACATCACGCCAATGAAATCGCTCAAACAGAGGCGAGCAGAGGCACGCGACTCGCCAACTTCTGGATGCATGGGTATTTTCTGCAGCTTAACGACGCGAAGATGTCTAAATCAACCGGCGATTTCCTTCGGTTAGCAACGCTCCTTGAAAAAGGCTTCTCCGCGATGAGTTATCGTTATTTTTGTCTGAGTGCGCACTATCGAACTCAGATGTCGTTTTCTTGGGAAAGTCTTGAAGCTAACAATGTCGCGCTAGGACGTCTTTACCAGACTGCCTACGGTTGGGGCGAACCGACTGAGCTCGATGATGATTTTTACGGCAGGTTTTTGGGTTTTGTCAATGATGATCTCAATTTACCAAGGGCGCTGGCATTGACATGGGACCTGGTGAGATCAGACCTCGAGGATGGCTGTAAAAAGGCGACATTACTTGCTTTCGATCGCGTGTTCGGACTCGGCATCGCCGCGTGGCAACCGGCATCCGTCGAGATACCTGCGCACATTGTGCAACTGGCTCATGATCGAGGCGAGGCGAGAGCCCGAAAAGAGTGGGCGCTAGCGGATGAAATAAGAGATAAATTGCTGTCCGAGGGCTACGAAGTAGAGGATACCCGCGATGGCCCCCGGATCAACAAAACTTAACTGAAGCGTTTAGGGTGGGTCGCTCAGTTTTGGAGTGCCCTCCACTCACTGATATCAGTCGCAGCCCCGTCTCTTAACTCAGCGCCAAACTGATAGCCACCGCTATTTGTCGATGTGCTCCAGCGAACGTCACTGGTTAAGAAAAACTTGCCGGGGCCAGCATTGACGTCAATCCACAAATCGACCTGACTACCCTTGGGGATATGTGTACTGGTGGCGACTCTCAAACCGCCTGCGGAAATATCGACTGAGTCGCAGCTGACGGTCATGCCGACGAGGTCCCGGTTTTCACATTCGACCACTTGAACGAACAGCCGGTCGAAGCTCGCATGGCGGGTTTCTTCTCTCATTTCACTTCCAGCATCATTCATCGCGGCTCCTTGTGCCAAGTGACGGCGTCTTGCTTGCTCAATATCAATGACTTTTGATACTAAAACGGAATTGTTCATAGGGTGTCTCCGGTTTAACGCTATCGATTGTGATGTCATGTGTATCTGTCTTGCGTATATGGTTAGCTAAAAACATGCCAACTTTTTTGTTTCAAGCAGAAACACCGTTAACTAGCCGCTTAGCGTCCCATTCCATTGTGCTACCCCGATCACCTTGGGCTACAATGCAGTGACAAAATTTCGCAATATTGGACCAAAGTGTCATTTTGCGGCAGCAACCCCGTAAGTGATGTGACAAAAAATAGGAGTATTATTAGTTGGCCAGTTTCTTCGAATGTGTCCGAACGCTGGAGACACAGCAACATTCTATGCTTTGTATTGGTCTCGATACCGATAGAGCAAAGCTACCGCTCCACTTGAAAGACGCAACCGATGGCATCGTGGGTTTTAACAAGGCGATTATTGACGCCACTCACGATCTCGTTTGTTGTTATAAACCCCAAATTGCCTATTACAGCAGTCAGGCAGAAGAAGAAGCTTTGATTGAAACGATTCAATATGCGCAGGACAAAGGCATTCCAGTTTTGCTGGATGCTAAGCGAGGCGACATTGGCAATACCGCTGAGCAATATGCGATTGAGCTATTCGAGCGTTATGGTGCCGACGCGATTACGGTCAACCCTTATATGGGCAGCGATACGCTCGCGCCTTACCTTAGCTACCGTGACAAAGGTATATTTGTACTTTGTCGTACCTCAAACCCGGGAGGCGGGGATCTGCAGAATCTTATGCTCGAAGGCGGCCGCCATGTCTATGAGCATGTTGCTCACCTTGCTAGCGAGCAGTGGAATGAACATGGCAATGTCGGGCTCGTTGTCGGTGCAACGCAACCTGAAGAATTGGCTAAAGTCCGGCAGATTACCGGTGATATGCCTTTTCTCGTGCCCGGGGTTGGTGCCCAAGGGGGAGATATCAACGCGCTAATGAATGCAGCAAAGGGACAAAACGTCATCATCAGTTCCTCTAGAGGCGTTATTTACGCGTCGGAAAACGCGGATTTTGCACAAGCAGCCCGAGCGAATGCGCTGGAGACGCGAGATAGCATCAATGCTGCGCGGAATTAATAACAAACACTGGATACTCGGCTTTAGAACTGGCTTCCTCATTACCTTACTCGCTGTGAGTTACCTGGCGCTGACGCCGTTGGAAATACCAGAACTTGAAGGGTCATGGGACAAAAGTAATCACCTAGCGGCGTTTATCACGCTGGCATTCCTGCTGGACTACGCTGCGCCTGGTGATTGGGCTAAATGGTTGGGGCTAGCTGCCTATGGCCTCACAATCGAAATAGCGCAGTGGTTTACTGGGTATCGTTTTTTTGAACTCACCGACCTATTGGCAGACTGCATCGGTATTGGCATCTATGTGATACTTGGGCATCAAATGCGCAAAATCCCGTGGCTAGGCAATTTGAGAAAGACACTAGACAACACCCTGAAGGACGAAACTGAATGAACATAATCTACAAAGTACAAAGACTCACCTTGCTCTCTATCCTCAGCGCATCGCTCGCAAGTTTGCCGCTTTGCGCGCTAGGAAACTGGAAGCTGCTCGAGGGCGAATCTGATATTGCCTTCGTCACGGTTAAAAATAGTGCCATTGCTGAATCCCATACTTTCGAACGATTTAGCGGCACCGTGACAAATGCAGGTGTGGCCTCTGTTCAGATTGATCTGGCAAGCGTTCAGACCCAAATTCCTATCAGAAACGAGCGTATGGGGACGATGCTATTCAATATTGAAAAGTTCCCGCAACTGGATATTAACGCTACGCTGGATGTCACAAAGATAGCCAAGATGGAGGAGGGTGCGTCGATTCACATGAGCCTTCCTGCTGAGATTACCTTACATGGGGCAGAAGCCGGTTTGCCTTTGCCTGTAGTTGTCACGAGGCTTTCATCGCAGCGATATCAGGTGGTGACAAGCAAACCTGTTATTGTCTATGCGAGTCAATTCGACTTGGCTGCGGGTGTTGAGGCGCTTCGAATGATCGCAAACCTCACGACGATCACACCGGCAGTACCTGTAACTTTTTCGCTCATTTTTGAGCAGGCACTTTGACGGAACCGGCGCGCGGGCAGGGTATAAGTATCAGGCTAGACTCAGGTCGAATTCAGCCCAAATAGGGCAATGGTCGGATGGTTTTTCCATCGCACGCACGTCGTAGTCGATGCCGGCATCTGTGCATTTTTCACAAATGGACGTGGAAGCCATGATCAAGTCGATTCTGAGGCCCCGCCTGGGTTCACGTTCGAAACCTTTGCTGCGATAGTCAAACCAACTGAATCTATCATCAGCAGTCGGATGGATCTGGCGAAAAGTATCTATCAACCCCCAGTTCATTACATGTTGAAGCCACTCACGTTCTTCCGGCAGGAAACTGCATTTCTTATCTTTTAGCCATCTTTTACGGTTCGGCTCGCCAATGCCAATATCGATATCAAGCGGCGCGACGTTAACGTCTCCCATGACAATGACAGGATCGTCAGCCACGTGATTATCCTCTAACCATGCGGAAAGATGACGATAGTACTCGCGCTTATTAGGATACTTTTCCGGATGCGATTGGTTTTCGCCTTGAGGAAAGTAACCATTAAGCACGCTGAGCATACGGCCGTCTTCAAGCTTAAATTTGCCCGCCACCATTCTGCGTTGGGTCGTCGCTGTGTCACTTGAAAAACCTGTTTCAGGTTCAATTGCTGGCACGCGAGAAAGCAGGGCAACGCCGTAGTGGGTTTTCTGACCGTAATAAATTACGTCGTAACCCAGCGCGTTAATGGCCTCTACCGGGAATTCTTCATCGGTGACTTTGGTTTCCTGCAACCCGATAAGGTCTGGTTGATGGGCCTTGATGACCGCCTCTAACTGATGCAGTCGAATTCTCACGCTGTTGACGTTAAAAGAAACGATTCTCAACAAACTAGCCTCTGTTGCCGGTCAGCAAATCACGAAATTTATCCATCAAAGTTTCGTATTTGTAATCTGTAAATTCTCCGGCATCGAAATACATGCCGTGTTCTTCGCAGGCCTCGTACCAAATATGAGGCTGCTTTGGATCAGCAACTTTCTTCATACGTTTGCCACATCGCGGACAATCAACGTCTTCGATCTTGTTGTATTCTTTTCCGACTTCGGGATCACCGCTGTCTACAAATTCCGACATCCATTTACCTTTCAGCGTTTCTGCTTCGCCAGCGTCAAACCAAATACCTTTGCAGTTTGTACAGCGGTCTATGACCATGTTGCGACCGTAAGTAACTTCTTCCATTGCTGACTGGCATTTAGGGCATTCCATATGTATCACCTTTAATAATTTCTGATTTCGTGGATCACACAGGTCGGTATAAGACCAACGCGGACGACCGAAAGTATACTGAGTTACACAAGACAATGCATGCAAGAGCCTTCGTTATTGAAACGAGGTTCGACACAAACTTATCAGCGATAGTCATTGCAGTTTGCATTTGCAGTTTGCGTCAAATGATCGCAATTTGCAGTTTGCGCGTTCGTCTATATTTTTGCATTCGGTCGATACTTACTTTCGCATCACTGCTCAACGTTAACTTCACGCTGATATGCGTATAATATATATTATGTTAAATTATGAAACGCTTACAGATATCCATAGAATCTCGGCATCCCTGTTATCCGACAGCTAATCGGTGCACATCATCGTGTCCACAATTAGGTTCGCCCTGCCTCAAGGCAACATGCGATAATCCACAGCACGCTTTTGAATCAACCCACGGACAAACTCTGAGTGAAACCCACACCGCTACAAACCGTATTGATGTCAGGTGTTCCGTTAATTGATGTTCGCGCGGAGATCGAGTTTAAAGCGGGTTCTTTTCCTTCCGCCGTCAACATGCCGATTCTCAATGACCATGAACGAGAACGTGTCGGCATTTGTTACAAACATGATGGTCCTACGGCCGCTGAAGCACTTGGACATCAGTTGGTTTCTGGTGCCATACGCAAAGGTAGAATCGACAGCTGGAGCGAATTCATCAGTCATCATCCTGATGCACAGCTGTATTGCTTTCGTGGCGGACTTCGATCGACGTTGGCTCAGCAATGGCTCATGGACCGTGGCATCGAAATCACTAAAATCGAAGGCGGATATAAAGCGCTCAGACAAAGCTTGCTGGCAGTGTTTGAAAACCTGCCTGAATTGGTCGTCGTTGCCGGTAAAACAGGAACAGGTAAAACAGAGTTCCTAAACCGTGTGTCCAATAAGGTTGACCTCGAACACCGCGCTAATCACAGAGGCTCAGCATTCGGGAAGCAATTAACCGATCAACCGGCCCAAATCGACTTTGAAAATGAGGTCGCCTTAGATTTCCTCAAGTTAACTGCCGGTCCTGTATTGATTGAAGATGAAAGTCGCCTTATCGGACGGATTAATTTGCCTCTGCCGCTTCAGAAGGCAATGGCTGAGGCGCCTATTGTCCTGCTCGAAGACGATATCGAGCATCGAGTCGCACGTATTAATAGAGAATATCTGATCGAACAGTATCAGGCTTTGGAAGCGCAAAGCCGCTCGGTTAGCGAGGCGCAAGACGCGTTAGAAGCGATTTTTTATAACGCGCTCAGCGCAATTAAAAAACGACTTGGCTCCGAAAGACACAAAAGCCTCGAGAATTTGATGGATGTTGGCTTTCAGATACAAAAAACCGGCGATTTCTCTGCGCATAACGCTTGGATACGTGTCTTGCTCGAAGAATATTATGACCCTATGTACGAATATCAGCTGTCAAAGAAACAGTCGAGAATAATTGATGCTGGTACGCAGGATGCGCTCTTAAAATATGCCCAGTAGCTTGATAAGAGAACGATGAAGATGCCCTCTTCTCGCTGCCCGCCCGCCATAATCTTTCTCAGCTCCATCGCAAACACATCAGTCGCGTAACTCAGTGTCAACTTGCCTAGCAAATCCATCTGCGTTGATGTGATTCATTGGCGATCAACGCGGTAAGCACAAAATCAAAGACCTTTGATTTTGCAGCTTGCGTCATTATCAGCTCGTCATGTGGATTTTACTAAAGCATGGACGCGTAAGCGCGCTATCATAGCTTCGTTTATTTTATTAACACCATCTCATCTTGATTGAGATATACACCAAAGGCGGTTAAATGAGCGATCGTAACCAGGACAACGCTGGCGCTGAGTTTCAATCCGGCCAGGGCAACACGGAGCCGAATACACACTGGTCCCTGCTTGGCCGGTTGATTGCATTTCAATTTAAGCTGGCAATGGATGGTTTACGGGACCTCTTGCTAAGCCCTGTATCTATTGGATTTGTGTTGTATGGCATCGTGGTGCAAAGAGATCAGCCTGAAAAATATTTTGAGCGCCTGATGCGATTTGGCCGTGATACCGACAAATTTATCAATCTGTTTGGCGACAAGCATGCAAACTCGACTACTCAAACTGATTTGACCGAGACGGATGAAGACACTTCCTTGGTTGCTATAGATACCGAAAATACAAGATCAAGGACTTCGGATGACTACGTCAGAAAGCTTGAATCGTTAATACTCAGTGAGTACAAAAAAGGCGGAGTTATAAGCGAATTAAAACAAAGTACGGACGGCATTCTTGAGAAGCTGCAATCGAAAGCGGAAAGATCTAGGCAGAAGCATATTGATATCTATCGATCCTCCGACTCGGACCTAGAATAGTCTGAAATGCTGCTTGAATAACCCGCTACGCAAGTTGTTAGTGTTCGCATGCTGAAACATTCAGTACCAATGCCCTGCTCCAGAAAATATTGGTACTGTTGATCTTAGTTTGTACTGGTGAAACCAAAGAGCATAAAGGTAGCAAATCGTGCACGCGAGCGTTGTCGTTAGTAACTTTTTTCCTGCCCTAGTACCTGTTCAGCGATAAATGATTTGATCAGCTCCTGGCTGATCGGTGCGATGACCGGGATCATGATTTCTCGTAAGTACCGCTCCACATGGTATTCCTTTGCGTATCCCATACCGCCATGCGTAAGCACTGCGCGTTGACAAGCTTTATGTCCTGCTTCTGCTGCAAGAAATTTTGCTGAGTTCGCCTCTGCACCACATGGTTTACCCGCGTCGTAGAGTGCAGCAGCATGATTAACCATTAATTGAGCAGCTTCCAATTCCATCCAATTCACCGCTAGTGGATGTTGTATTGCTTGGTTCTTGCCGATTGATCGGTCGAAAACAACGCGTGCCTTTGCGTATTGTGATGCCCGGTCGAGCGCCAGCTGTCCTAGCCCGACTGCTTCCGCCGCAATTAGAATCCTTTCTGGATTGAGACCGTGCAACAGATATTTCCATCCAGCACCCTCTTCCCCAATTCGATTAGCTGCCGGCACCACTAGATCATCGATAAACAAAGCATTCGAATCAACAGCTTCCCGCCCCATTTTTGGTATCTTACGGACTTCAATCGCGCTTCGGTCAAGGTCCGTATAAAAGAGACTCAAACCATCTGTTGGTTTTTTACAATCTTCGAGATCGGTAGTCCGCACAATAAGCAAGATTTTGGAGGCTGTTTGCGCTGTCGTCGTCCACATTTTCCGGCCGTTTATCACGTAGTTATCCCCATCTCGGACCGCGCGTGTACTCAGCCTAGTCGTGTTCAAACCCGCATCCGGCTCAGTGACGCCGAAACAGGCTCGATCTTGACCCTTGATTAGCGGCGGCAAAAATCTCGATTTTTGCTCCTCATTTCCAAAAACAACGATCGGGTTTGGCCCGAACAAATTAAGATGCACGGCTGAAGCACCGCTCATACCTGCGCCGCTACGCGCAATCGTATGAGCAAGTACGACAGCTTCCGTAATGCCGAGTCCGGCGCCACCGTATTCTGTTGGCATCGCAATGCCCAGCCAACCGCCCTCCGTGATTGCCGCAACAAACTCCTCGGGGAAACTACCGGAGCGATCCTTTTCTGCCCAATAATCATCGTCAAAATTATCACAGACTTTTTGCACAGCGTTTCTGATTTCGCTTAATTGTTCGTTGCTATCCACTTGTATTCCTTTCAATTCTCTTGATTTAACGAATTACTGATGTTTCGTTCATGCGCGATTACCCGTCGTAATGGCATTTTTTGGCCAATTCAGTCGTTAATCATCAAAATAAACCCAAACAAACATGTCATAGAGCATATTTTGTACGATTTCCATTATCTATTCAGTCTTCTAGCAGGTTTAATTGCTAGCCTTGGGGATAACAAAAAAGAACTGCAGCGCGAAAACCTGAAGTTCGGCCGGATTATCGCTACAAGCGATTGTCCGAATTGGTTAGCTGAACACAGATCGCAGATGAACTGTAGCAAACTAGCACAATAGCGGCGAGCCGCTTAACGGATTACTTCTATGATCGACAAGCATTCTGCAAAAGATCAAAACCCGTCGTCAATAATCAACTACAACACACTCAGTGATGATGCCTTAGTTGAGGATAAAGCCAAAGACAAAGAAGCCGAATTCATGCCTTTCGAAGGTGCCGAATCAGAAAGCCCCGACGCTGGAAAATCGCTCGACGTTATTCACGAGAAACGGTACAAGCGAGCAGCAACTCGTGCCGCGCTCATTGATGCGACTCAATCGCTGATCATGGAGCAAGGAAAAGAAAAAACCACAATTCAGGATATTACACTTTGCGCAAACGTCTGCTCTGGTACGTTTTATAACTACTTCGAGAGTAAGCACAAAGTATTCGAAGCCATTGCCGAGGGCATGTTGGCAGACTTTATCAAGGAGCTCGATAGCATTCGTGCGCCGCTCACAGACCCGGCTATGATCGTTGCGGTCACACTTAACCACTGTTTCGAACGCGCCCAGAATCACGAAACCTGGAACCGATTTTTGTCAGTGACTTGCCTGAGCGATAAGTATTTTTTACATCAAGATGCGGATCAATGTTACCAAGATATCGAACGTGGCGTCGCTGCCGGCCGATTTAAGGTGGAGAATATCCCTTTTACCCAAAGCCTTATTCTCGCGATGGTGCAACATACCAACCGTGAAATCAGATTAGGCAATTTGGAAACCCAGACAATCGATGATGCAACTCGAGCAATCCTCAAGATGCTCGGGATATCAGATGTCATCGCGAGAGCATTAACGCAGCCTGCCCGGCCACCCATTGCTGTGCCCAAACGCAATCAAACGGAAACGCCACCTGCATCTGCTGAAGATGACAATTCACCACGGATGTTGCAACCTATTTCTGACAAGGCCAGAATCATCAGTTGAATACGTAAATGCCATCCTTAAAGCCGCACCACCTGCCAAGAAAAAGCCAAGAACAACAAACGATTGATGAGGAACAATTAGCAGGATGAGGGCATCAGCCACAGAGCGTCAGGGACGAA
>ERZ1048872.868-NODE-868-length-29160-cov-10.152345_pt1 | contig 29160 bp, 32 predicted proteins | sample MGYA00383100_ERZ1048872 | MGnify/ENA primary metagenome ERZ1048872 (study PRJEB29581, sample SAMEA5548370) | metagenome | biome: marine; feature: coastal; material: water | depth 50 m | study: Short-term variability in the microbial, nano- and picoplankton...
ACGACATACTATTGTCGTCCATGTTGATAAAAACGAATCCACCCCAAGTGTCGACCTTAGTCTCGTCTAAATTCGCGTTACTTTCCGTGAAATGACCAAAATCCCATCTGCTTGGAATAAACTTAGGGGTTCCGTCCAGTCCCCATGTGAATGCGTGATACGGGCAACGGAAATACTCCGCAGTCCCATCTTTGTCACATAAAGTGCGCCCCCGATGCAGGCAGGAGTTATAAAAACTCTTGATTTCGTTCTCTGCACTTCGGACGATGATGAATGAATAGTCAGTAATGTCGTAGACGATATGGTCACCAATCTCAGGAATATCTTCCTCGCGGCAAACCATTTGCCAAACCTTTGGCCAAACCTTTTCTTTCTCCAGTTCATGGAACTCTCTGGAAATGTAACGATCGACGGATAGGTTATCTGAACCCATGTATGCCAGAGAATTTACCCGCAATGAGTCAGGTACAGGAACGTCTTCAGTGTCTAGCAAATCCTGGTAGCTCGTGCCGCTCGACCTGAGATCGTCACCCTGTTGTCTTTCTTTATTATTTTTCAAAGTAGGTCCCTGAGGATTTTCTGATGTTTGAGTAATTGTAAGAAAACAGCAAGATTCGCTGCTTTCATCAAAAAACCATCATAGGGAAAATCGACTCAGAAGAGATTTGATCCAGATCAAGAAACAGTCAGAACTGACTGTTTCTTGCTGGCAACTGCATAGGTTTGCAAGCGCCGAAGCGCTGGTAATGCTTTAGGCGACTAGTTCTTACCCACGCTAATGTTTATGGGAAGGCCACTGGATGGGATCATTGCCGTAAACCCCTGAAGGGCGTTGTTGCCATCGACCAAAAGGTTCGTATTGGACCCAACCTCTCGCACGGGTGACTGTTGATCAGGGGATGTTCCCCAACAGTGGTGCATGGCGACAACCCCGGGTTTTATCTTGTCGTTCGCTTTTGAAACAGCGGGAATAGAGCCATACTGGGAATGAATAACAATTTCATCATCCTCGCCAATACCGAGTTTGGCTAAATCCGCGGGATGAATATTTGCATGGTTGGTTGTGCCGGACTTCGCCTTAAGCGCAGGTAGATTGCGGCCAAAAGAGTTTAAAACATATCGACTCCGAAAACTGATGAGCTGATGCGTATAGTCCTCGGTTGACCCCTCGGTTTGTCGTAGTGCTTCAAATTCCTCCGCGACACCTACAGGGTACAGTTTAAGCTTTCCAGACGATGCTTCCCTGGCAGGTTGAATCTCTACCCGCATATCCTCAAAGATGTGCCCGCCGGGGTTGTCCCTCAAGAATTGTAGATCTGCCCGAGATCCCGCTGTGATGGCCTTGAGTATATCGAATTTGGAGGGTTTTTCTGTGTTTGAGATAGGGGTTTGGCCGATAGAAACCTCGAGCCCTAGTCGTTTCGCCAGTCCCCAGTAGAACTCCCATTCCTCAATGACATCATGGTCAGTCTGAACGATAGCTTTGCTGTATTGGCTGTAGGGTTTTTCATACCAGCTGTCAGCGAGCAGCGTAACGTCTTCTCGCTCCAGTGTCAGTTTGGGTGCAATGACATAATCAGCCATTTCAGCTGTTGCGGACATGTAAGGATCGATACACACAAGTAGATCTAGTGCTTGCATTGCCTCAAACGCCTTCTGCTGATCAGGCCAGGCCATCAGCGGATTCCCGGCGATGACGAAAAGGGCTTTAACCTGTCCTTTTCCAGGTGTAAGAATTTCATCGGCCAGCTGCGAGGTAGGCATTTCCCTGACACCGGTTGCGGAAGCTAATTCACCAAATTCCGGGTTTACACGACAGCGCGTGCCATGGCCCCATGCCAGTGGTGCCTCATATACTTGCGCATATTTCGGCGTGTTACGCGCTAGTGCCCCTGGGTTGGGCATCGTCTCCCCAGCGCGGTAGTAGCGACCGCAGATTGTGTTTAAGGACGCGGTTAGATGCTGCGTCAGGTTCGGATGCGAGCTCATTTCAGGTCCGGTGCCGGTAACCGCAACGCCGCGCGGCCCTGCAGCAAAAGTGCGCGCAGCCTCGACAATTGCGTCGGCCGGAATATCTGTGCGGGCAGCAACAGATGCTAAATCATAGCGTTCCACTGACTGGCGTAGTTCATCTAGTCCGCTGACATACTCTTCGCAAAATTCTGTGTCATGCAGGTCCTCCGCGAGAATGATGCGGATCATACCGGCGAGCAGTGTTGCATCTTCACCCGGCTTGATTTGCAGATGCAGGTCAGAGCGTCTCGCCAGTTCAGACTCTCTTGGGTCAACGACGATCATCTTCAATCCGCGCTTCTTTGCCCTGCGCAATTGATCCGCGGGGCTAATAGGTGAAATTCCACCCGGTGAGCCGTAGTGAGACACGAGTGGATTATTGCCGATGATTATTGCCACGTCAGCGTCTTGTAAAAAATGGCCTCCAGCCGTCCAGTAACCCATGCGAGAGCCAACGTAGACTTTTGCAGGTTGATCAATCGTCACGCTGGTGTAGTAGGAGTGTGACTTGAGGGCGTTGTGCCATTCTCGGCTGTAAACGAGTTGTCCCGAATTCTGGAACGCGACGGTGCCGTTATAGGTCGCTATTGACTCAGGTCCATGTTCTTCGACCAGCTTTTTAACACGTTCGGCAATTTCATCCATCGCCTGCTCGCTGCCGATGTCCGCAAAGTCTCCGTTGCCTTTATTTTTTTGGCTGCTCGTCAAACGCTGGGGCTGATACATTTGTTCGACCAACTGCCTGCCCTTAATACAGGTGTAACCGCCATACATTTTATTATCAGTATCTGGTTTTACCGATAGCGCTTTTCCTTCGGAAACCTCCGCAATCATTGGACAATAGGCATGGCAGTAGCGACAGAATGTTTTATGTTTTTCACTCATTATGATTTCCTGGTGAGAACCTGCTCAAGGGTAGAAAGATTCTCTATCTGTTTTTGTTAAGAGCTATTCTTATTATCAGATACTACGTTAAAAAAGGAAATAAAGTGGCTTTTTAAGCGCAGAAATTTGTTTTCGGTATGCGATTTTAGAAGATAGTCAGTCGAAAAAGTCATATGGGAATGGAATTAGCAAATTGTGTTATAAGTCAAAAAGGCTCGCAGGTTTCGCTAAGAACCGTTTTGTTGAACACATGTTGTTGCACCTGCACTTAAATTACTGTGGAGTTCACGGAATGAAAAAAAATCGCATAGGCTTAATGGGCTTTGGTCAAGTCGGGCGACAGATCTATCGGTTGGCAATGGAGGATGCGCGTTATGCCGACGGCGCATTATCTGACGGTCAACGGCATGGTGCGTTGATAGGTGGGCATACAATGCTGACCGTCGTCCTGATAACCAAGGCCGGACTGCAAGCTGTATGACCGATCTTGGAGTGATAGGTGAGTGCATGCTGGAACTGCGTAATAGTGCTGGCAATTACAAAATGGGTTTTGGTGGCGACGTCTTTAATACGGCTGTTTACGCTGTCCGTGAGGGGCTGGAGGTTACCTTTTTTTCCGCAGTGGGTGACGATCACTATTCAAATTATTTGCTGGATTGCTGGCGCAGAGAGCGTGTCTCGACAGAAACCGTCAGGGTGATTCCCTCCGCGACGCCAAGTCTTTATATCATTGACACTGACGATCAAGGTGAGCGCTCATTTCACTATTGGCGTGATGCATCACCATTCAAGTCATGGCTCGCGCCAGGTGAATATCTTGATTACCTTGGCGAGGAACTACAGAAATGTCGGTGTATCTACTTCTCGGGCATTACACTGGCCCTTTTGAATCCAGAGCAGCGATTGTTGCTCTTTGCGATGCTCAAAAACATGCAAGCGAACGGCCGATTAGTTGCGTTTGACCCTAACTACCGCGATCGCTTGTGGGAAAGTTCGGAGGATGCGGCTTACTGGTTCGATCAGGCATACGCGCTCAGTGATATCGCTTTCCCATCTGTTGATGACGAAGTACTACTTCGCGGTGAACAATCACCTAAAGCGATAACAGCACATCTAGTCAATCTCGGCTTAGAGGAAATAGTATTAAAGCATGGTGCGTTGGGTACGACGGTGGTGACGCCCGATCAAACCTTCAAAATACCGGCGCAGCATGTAGGAACGGTAGTTGATACAACAGCAGCTGGCGATTCGTTTAATGCTGCTTACTTTTCCGTTCGACTCAGAGGCGGTGATGTTGTCGAGGCGGCAAAGGCCGGAAGCAAGCTTGCCGCTCAGGTGATTCAGCATGCCGGAGCGATTGTTCCGGCTGCTCTTTGAAATGTACCGGAATTAGAAATGCAACAGTCATTGCGCGGAAGTAATCGCTAACGACTGATGTGGTTGTTAGCAAATGCCCAATAATTTCTCGGTAAAGTCTTTGTTTGTATCCCTGAGGCTGCGACTGAGAAGTTTGGCGATCCCCATAAGCACGCGGTTCGCGATGCCTGGCTCCTCTTCGAGCATCTTCTCGAAATCCTTTCGCTTGAGGACGATGAGGGACAGTGCACTTTTTGCCCTCACTGTCGCTGATCGCGGTGCGCCATCTATCAACGACATCTCACCAACACTTCTGCCTGCAGAAAGCTCTGCAATTTTGTGTTTTTTTGTATCGTATTGTTTGATGACCTCGACTGTACCCTCGACGATAAAGAACATATAGCCACCATGGGTGCCTTCCTTGAATACATAGGCTTTTTCTTCAAACTGATATTTGAACATGTATTTTTCGACGACGCGGTAGTCCGCTGCCTCGAGGAAGTCGAATACTTCAAGATTTGCCAGTAAGCTTTGGATTGATTGACCCATGGAGATCCCTGCCTTTTGGGCGCTGAGGACTCAGATGCACCGAGCTTAGCAGAATCAGCGATAATATTGACCTCAGTTAATCGGAAAGTCTTTCACGGTGTTAAACTTGCCACACGAAATGGAAGGAACAACTTTAAATGGAAGCGAATTTAAAAATAGCAGTTTTGACGGTATCTGACACAAGAACGATGGAAACCGATACATCAGGTCAGTTTCTTTGTGATGCGCTAGCAGAAGCTAATCATATTTTGCAGGATCGCACCCTTATTGCCGATGACATTTATCTTTTACGTGCAAAAGTTTCAGCTTGGATTGCGGACCCCGAAGTTGAAGTGGTGCTGTTAACGGGAGGCACCGGTTTTACCAAGCGGGACTCGACCCCAGAAGCGATTGAGCCCCTGCTAGACACAATTGTGCCTGGTTTTGGGGAATTATTTAGGGCGTTGTCATTTGACGAAATTGGCACCTCTACGGTTCAGTCTCGCGCCGTTGGCGGATTGGCAAATAATACGCTGGTATTTTGTATGCCCGGTTCAACTGGTGCATGTAAAACGGCCTGGGGCGGGATTCTTCAAGAGCAGCTAGATATTAATAACCGACCATGCAACTTCGCCGAGTTGATTCGCACAGGAAAACACTAGTGGCTGCTTTAACACCGGTAGATGAAGTGATCAAAATGCTGCTCGCGCAGGCCGTGACGATCGATGAAACAGAAATAATACCGCTGCGTCTTGGGCGTGGCCGCATTCTCGTTCGGTCTATAAAGGCCTCCGTTGACGTTCCTCCGCACGATAATAGTGCGATGGACGGATATGCATTTGATGCAGGAGATGATGCCATCGTTGCAGGTGGCAGGTATGGAGTTTCTGACAGAATTCCCGCTGGCCATGTGGGGAAAACACTTGAACCAGGCACGCTGGCGAGGATATTCACTGGCGCGCCAATTCCGGAGGGAGCCAACTCGGTTGTCATTCAAGAGGACACAGAGGCCGCTGACGAGTTTGTTGAGCTTAAAGAGCGACCAGAGATAGGGGCAAATGTGCGACCACGTGGTCAGGATATTGCACAGGGCAGCGAGTTGTTAGCACGGGGTCATCGATTAAAAGCGGCTGATGTCGGCTTGCTAGCCTCTACTGGTGTGGATCAGGTTGAAGTTTTTCGCAAGCTGAAAATAGCTATTATGTCCACCGGAGACGAGCTTGTTGAACCGCCTAACGCGCTTGCACCGGGGCAAATTTATAACTCAAATCACTATACGTTGGCAGCGATGATTGAAGAGATGGGCATGGAAGTTGTGGATCTCGGACTGGTGCCCGATAGTCTGTCCGCGACGATAGATGCTTTGGCCAGAGGTGCAGGCACTGCCGATTGTATCATCTCCAGCGGAGGCGTATCTGTGGGTGAAGAGGATCATGTGAAGGCTGCCGTTGAAAACCTGGGAGAGCTGGGTTTGTGGAAAGTTGCGATAAAACCGGGCAAGCCACTCGCATTTGGTTTCGTGCGGAAGACGCCTGACGCCGACGCTGTTCCTTTTTTCGGCTTGCCAGGCAACCCTGTGTCATCCTTTGTGACGTTCACGGTAATTGCAAAACCCTATTTGCTGAAATTTCAGGGAAACGAAGCCGCTGTAGAGAACAGTTTGCTCGTAACGAGTGAGTTCAGTTTCAAAACCGGCGGGCGCAGGGAGTATTTGCGGGTTCGAGTGTCAGGCGGCAATGCACTTACCGCCGCGCTTTACGATGGTCAGGGGTCGGGCGTGATGTCATCGGTCAGCTGGGCCAATGCATTGGCAGAAGTCGAGGCGAACACGCAGGTGCTGGCTGGAGACAAGGTCAAAGTGCATCTGTTGCCAGACTGAACTTGGTTTATGTGAGCCAATAGCGACACCTATTGACGAGGCCGGCTGGCATAGACGGTGTTTAGTTCATGACTCGATGTATCGACGTTCACTAGCGCAATGTTGAGCCTTTCCCATGTGATATGATGCGAACGCTAAACAAGCTGCGTCAATGATAAACACTTTTCGTTCCAGTAAACTGATAGCAACGTAAGCCAGTGACATTGCTGACTTCCAAGTCTAATAGTTCGTTCAAAGCGTAATAACAGACGATGGTTCGCAGTGTGAAACGAAAGCGAATAAGCGGACCCGCTGATCATGAGGGTTTCGGTTAACCAATCTTTTGGCGTAACAACGAGTAAATCGATATTGGAGATCATTTTATGGGATTGATGGTGCTTGTCTTACTTTCATCCCTGGTGGCCGGGTGCATTTTGTGGCTGGTTATCGGCAATAAGTTACCACTAAAGTCTGAGGATAAATTTCCTCCACTGAATAACATTGCTTTTTATTCGCTAGGGCTGTTTCTGCCCATCTACTTGATCTTTTTTGCCTTAGGCCTTTGATATTTATGTCGCATTCCTCAGATTTTCTTCCTGAACTGCCACTGGACATTGACTCGGTAAAGGGCTTTCTGGATCCTGCCGAGGGTGCTGAGCTTTACCGGCGCGCCTTTGATGCCTGTTTGCTCGGACCATGTCTCGAGATTGGTAGTTATTGCGGAAAATCCACAGTTTATTTAGGGCAGGCTTGCAAGGCACAAAATCGAACGTTATTCGCGATCGATCATCATCGCGGAAGTGAAGAGCACCAGCTGGGTGAGGAATATCACGATCCTGAAATATTCGATGATGGGCTTCAGGTCGTGGACACATTTAAAATTTTCAGAGATACCCTGAAGCGTGCAGACATTGAATCGCATGTAGTTCCTTTAGTTGCATCTTCTCAGGTTGCGGCAAGGGATTGGCAAACACCTTTAGGACTTGTGTTCATCGATGGCGGGCATAGCTTTGAAGCGGCGCAGTCAGACTTTGATTGCTGGGCGCCACATGTGACCTCAGGCGGCGTACTCGCGATTCATGATTTGTTTCCGGACCCTGACACAGGTGGGCAGGCGCCCATCACCATCTGGCGACAAGCATTGGATTCCGGTTTATTCGATGATCTCGGAGTAGTTCGGACTCTTGGTGTCCTGCGTAGAAGATAGTGCCTGATTACTTACGCCCTCGTTTCGAAATATTCGTGCTGCTGGGGTTGCGTTGGATAGAGCGTCCGCTGCCAACATGACTGCACCTGCGGTCCAAGTCGGTTTTTCCAGAGGCCAAAGTGCTTCATCTCGATAGACATAGCCAGTCCAATATGAGCCATCGTCATCGCGAAACTCATGTAGCCAACTAAAGAGCTCGACGGCGCGATTGTATTCTCCGCAACTGATTAGCGCCATGACCAACTCGCATGATTCAGCGACGGTAACCCAGGGCTCGTCATCTACGCACAAACAGCCCAAGCCGTCTTGAACAAAGTGGTCCCAACGGTTTCTCAGATGTTGCTTTGCCGCTGAGCCGGTAATGACGCCGGTTAACACTGGATAAAACCAGTCCATCGCAAATCTGCTTTTGCTATCCCAAGTTCTGTCGAAGCATTCGGGATGGTTGCGTAATGCCGTGCCGAGTCGCAATCGAGCAAGCGTCCAGTCAGATGCATCTAGATTCAATGTGGTTGCTATATTAATAGCACATTCAAAACTTTTGTAGATACTACTGCAGCCTGTAATGAGCGAGTCTTCCTTGATACCCTCTGTCGTGTCTTCTGCCCAGTAGATTTGACCTTGACCACCCTGTAGGCGAAGTACAAATCCCATGGCTTTTTCTACCGCGGGCCACGCGTGCTGCAGAAATGCCTTGTCACCAGTCGAAAGGTAGTAGTGCCAGACACCGGTGGCTATATAGGCCACAAAATTCGACTCAGCCCGAGTGCCGTCCTCTATCTCACCATCTTTGTAGGCTGCTAACCAGGTGCCATTTTCAGTTTGGTTGTCGATGAGCCATTGATAAGCGGCACGGGCCTCTTCAAATCTTTTACCAATCGTAAGCCCCATCGCCGACTCGATATGGTCCCAGGGATCAAGAGAGCCGCCCTCAAACCATGGAATTGCGCCCGTGCTTTGCTGGACCCGCGCAATGTAATCTACGGTGTCTTTAAAATATTCATGGGGATAAAATCCCATCGAAACATAGACCTTGGTCATGCGGCTTCCTGTGCGGGTTGCTGATAAGTATCTTTGCAATTGATTGCACTTTTTTTGACAAAATACATCACGACACTTTTGCCGAGCAGGGGATTGAGTAGCTTTTCTAATGTCCTAGTAATCCAAGGTTGCTTCATCAAATCCCACACAAGGAATTTGTGGTACCAAGTGACGATGCCTGCTTCAGGTTGATCGTCGGTGCGCCAAAATAGACACTTCAGCCACCAATAAGGTACATGTAGTGAATGCGCCCAATGCCGCTTGAACCAGATAAAACCGTTTCTCTCTATGTCCTGACGCAAATGACCAGCGTTAAATATTCTAACGTGACCGCCCTCAACCTCGTGGTATGCGTCGCTGAGTTGCCAGCAAACCCATTCGGGGAAGTATCTCGGTACGCTGGCTGCGAATAGGCCGCCGGGTTTCAAGACTCGCTCGATTTCTTCCAGCACCGCATGATAGTCAGGGATGTGTTCAAGCACTTCAGAGCAAATGACCTTATCAAAGCTTTCATCCTCGAAAGGTAGAGCAGCGCCGCTAGCGACCGATATCACCAGACTGCGATTTTTGTTGTCCGGGTCGAGAAATTCTTGATGGCGTTCACGAGTTGTTGTGAGATCCTTCTGGCTCAAGTCGATACCCACAGACTCTATGTCGGCTAGCATATACGCGCTAATTGCGTGTCTACCTTCGCCGCAACCTAAATCGAGAATGCGATCATTTTGCTGCAATTCAAGGACGTCAAAATCTATTGTTTGCATCGACATTTAGGCTGCTCTCACTTCGTCTATAACTCGGCTGTATTTTTCGACCATTGCTTTAGCCGCTACCTGCCAACTAAATTGTTCTAGTATGCGGTGACGGGCTCTATCGGCGAGGTCAGCACAAACCTCGGGATTTTCGAACAAATGTATAATTGATTCAGCGATCGCATCGGCGTCGCGTGTAGGCACAACGATACCCGCGTCGCCAACGACCTCAGGTAGTGCACCACCATTTGTCGATATCACGGGCAACCCGCAGGCCATGGCTTCGCCTGCAGGAAGACCAAAACCTTCGTAAATCGATGGTACAACGACCATGCGAGCCTCATTATATAGGTCCACAAGCGCTTTGTTATCGATCCCTGATATGAATCGAATACAGCTGCCTAGGTCAAGTTCCTCAATAAGTTTGGCGATCTCACCATCCTCCTTGAGTTTACCTAACACAACAAGATGAGCCTCTGGATAAGTCTTTTTGACTTTACTCATTGCTTGAACCAAATATTTCACGCCCTTCAGCGGTTGGTCCGCGCTTGCGGTTGCCATAATTCTAAAGGGTGCCTTTTCAATGTCAGCTTTCGGCACGAAGACATCGGTATCGATACCGTTGTGAACCACCTCGATTTGATCAGGATGACGGCTGAAAGCAGAGGCGATATCTTCTCTGGATTGTTTCGAAACGGTGACGACATGGTTCAGGCCTGTGACAACTTTTTGCTGCATACCGAGAAAGTTGTGCCAGCGTTTGATGAGTATTCTTGCCTTCCAATCCGTTGCATTTTTCAATGCAATTTCCCGATCACTCGTGATCGGGTGATGAATGGTGGCGAGTATCGGCACGCCTTGGTTTTGTAATTTCAGTAAGCCGTAGCATAGTGACTGATTGTCATGAACAACATCGTAATCGGGTTGCTCGTCCTGAAAGTAGCGTACGAGCCTGCGGCCAAATGTGTATGGTTCTGGAAACCCGCCAGTAAACATACTGAACCACTCAAAGAAATCTGTGAACGACAAAAGATGTCTTGGTCTAATGGCCGTTACATGATTAGGCGCTTCAAAAAGATCAAGGCTGGGTAATTTTATTAGTTTTACCCCTGCATCAAGGATAGGGTAAGGAGGGCCAGAGATAACATCGACCTGATGGCCGGCATCAAGCAGTGCCTTGCTCAGATATCGAATATAGATTCCCTGACCACCACTATAAGGATTACTGCGGTAGCCTAGTAGACAGATTTTCAAGGGGTTATTGACGATTCGTTATTATGAAGGGCTGAAATTGTACGGACTTAGTTCTGAAATGCCAAACTCGTAGCTCAGATTTATCGTTTTTATGAGCGAGTTAATTGTTCTAGATCATTGGAAATATCAGTTGCCCGCCGGTGGTTGGCGTGAGTACCGTTTTCTCTTAGTTCCGCAATGGTGAGAATCGTTTCTGCGTCCATCTGTCGCGTATTTTTTGTTCTTCGTTCAGGACCGTAGGCCGGCGCTTCATGCTCTTCAGTAAAGACATTTGCGTAAAGGTTAGCCACCCAAGCCTGTCCTGTCTGAGTGCGTCTCAGGTATCTTATTCCCTCGGTAATAAAGGGCGCTACAACCTCCCAGAAAAATTTGGGATAGTCTGCGCGGAGATCAGCTGCGCTTTTGTAACCCATTTTTTTTACTTGACCCGTTTCGGAAAATTCGGCGAACAGCCTTGATATCTTTTTAATGTACTGCGGGTCAGCCAATTGACCAATCAAATCGGCAGCCCTTAACAATCCCGGCAAATCAGCGTTTTCTTGATGGTCTTCCTCAGTGGGCACGGGAAACCTGGTGCGCTCAATGTTGCTGCAAATAATATCCACGTCAATCCGATCATCTTCCTGAAAACGCTCGCGAACGTACAGTTGCGCTCGATCTACGTGAAAAGGCGTTAACGCCGCGTCGGTTGCTCCGTGCGCGAGTTCAATTGTCTCGTAGTCATCGTTAATAGCATATTTGCCGCTGCGGTCTGCCCGACAAATGCCCCTGATATAACCAATGTCGTGATTTAGCAGGGAAATAACGAAATGAACCCAATCCTTCGCGCTGATGTTACCTTCAATAAGATGCTTGCCGCGCAGAATTTCCATGCCGACCATTGTCACCATGATCGTATGATTCATGTCATGGTAAGGTGCATCGCTATTGGCGATAATTTCCAACGCATTTCGAGCGGCGCTGGTGACCAGTTGCGCATCATTTGAGTTATCGCCGAAAAGATTGTAGTGCTGGGATCTCAATTCAACTAAAAATGCTTCAATTACCACAGACGAAGGGTTGAACATATTTGGCTCCGAGAAACAGTCGCGGGTGTCGGACGTTATAGCGACATTGTCTCTTGAAGATTGAGTGAGTCAAGCTGATATTTGTCGGGGAAATGTATAAATCGAGACAATAGGCGTGGTTGGAATCATTTGTTAACATGAGATACGCTGTAGCAATAGCGGCAACGTTATGAGTCAGGTTCATGTAGGGTAAAAAAATGATTGAGTTGAGACACCTGAAGACACTGGTTGCGCTCCGGGATTCCGGTAGTTTGGTCGAAGCTGCGGAGAGACTGTTTGTCACTCAGTCAGCACTTTCCCATCAGATCAAAGATCTTGAAGACAGAATGGAATGCCCTTTGTTTGTCAGGAAAACCAAGCCGCCCCGATTTACGAGTGCCGGTCGTAGACTGCTTGCTCTGGGGGATGAAGTGTTGCCAATGTTCCGAGCAGCTGAAAGAGACATCAAGCGGCTCGCCGGTGGCGAAGCGGGCAGGCTGCATATTTGTATCGACTGCCATACCTGTTTTCAGTGGTTGATACCCTGTATCGACAAATATCGAGGTGATTGGCCTGAGGTTGAGCTGGACCTGACGGGCGGCTTTAATTTTGCTCCACTTCCTGCATTGGCAAGAGGCGACCTCGATTTAGTGATTACCGCCGATCCTTTGCCAATCTCAGGCATCGAATACATCCCGCTTTTTAGATACGAGGCGATGCTCGCCGTTGACAGACACCATCCCTTGTCGTTAAAGGAGTGGATCGAGCCCGAAGATTTGTCGGAGCAAGTATTGATAACCTATCCGGTTGAGCGAGAACGGCTTGACGTCTTCACCCGTTTTCTTGACCCGGCATCGGTCGAGCCGGGGAGCATCCGAACGGCGGAGCTCACGCCGATGATGGTGCAGCTGGTCGCGAGCGGCAGAGGCGTTGCCTGTTTGCCAAACTGGGCATTAATGGAATACGTCGATAATCAGATTATCGTCGCGCGAAAACTGGGAGAGCATGGAATATGGGCGACGCTTTACGCCGCGATTCGTGAAGATCAAAAGAGCGCGGCGTTTATCGAGGACTTTCTTGCGACAGCGGAAGATACCTGCTTTTCAAATCTTTCGGGTATTAAAGCGGTGAGTGTTGAGACTTGAGGCGGTAAGAGAATAAGTGAGTTTAACGCGCAAAAAATTAAAGGCGATAAATTAAGGGCGGTTAGTTAAGAAACATAAAACGAAAAAGCCATGAGAGGAATCCCCTCATGGCTTCGTCAACGTACGGGGAGCGAACTCCGAGTTAGATGGCTATATCAACTCGGAGGCTCCCCAATTAGTCTGACTACTGATGGGATCACCTCCTTTTACGTTCAGGGTGCCAATCGGCATGCTGAGTGTTCCCCCTGGATAGATCATCAGCACTAGGCTTACTGTTACGAAACAGTTCACCATACGTTTCAATTTTACTTGGCCCCATTTCTGATGCCATGGTTAGAATTTATCCCACCGAACTAATGCTGTCAAAGGTTATCTCAGCGAGTCTGTACCGACACAATTTAAGGTACGAGTTCAGTTACTTGCCAGTCATTGTTGATGAAGTTAAAGCGCCGGCGAGAATGAATCCGGTCATCATGATTAAGATCCAGCATCTCGATTTCATTTGCTGTCAATTTCATTCCCGCAACCTGTGAAGGTGCCTGCATGTCGTCACCTTTGTGGGTTTCTTTAAGACGTTGGACTTCCGTTATGAGTTGTTCGCGTGAGGTGAGCTCACTGGATTGTGGTCGAAACTCTTGGTACACGTAATCAAGATACTTACTGCCCTGCGGACGCCTCAGCCAGTTTTGTCCAACGATATTTGTATCGAGTTGTGTTGCCGTACCTCGGATACGAAACTGATGTTGCTTGCTTGGGTACCAGACCAAGAGCTCGTAGTCTGCGTCGGCCGCGAATAGTTGCCACTTCGGGCTGGTTTTGTTGATGAATATGGTGAAGTCTATTTCACCAATATCACGCAGGACCAATGTCCTGATAGATGCTCTGCCGTTATTGTCAGCAAGTGCGAGAAAACAAAGATCAGCGTTAGGGTCCCCGAGTTTTCTTGCTTCAATGCGACTTTGTTTTATCTGTTCGACTGGATTCATTATTAACCTCATCGTTTTGCTTTTGGCGCATTCATATGTTTGTCCAGATTGCCATCGGAGGACAAGCCAAAGGGCGGCTTCGCCCTTATTTACGGCGCCGGATTACCAGCTGGTATTGGCTCTCTCGACATTCGAGTGCTTGCCGTAACACGGTGGTAGTAGACTCGCGTTATGGTAGAGACCTCGGTACCGTCAAGGAAGCGATTTCCTGTTTATTGCCAAATAATCTCGCGTGAATTTCTTTTTCACTGAACTCAACAATACCTTCTATAAATTCATGCCATTCGTAGTCCGTCTGCAGTGTCGTGGTCAAAACGACTCTTGGCGGGTTGTTTTTAGAATCTAGCACCTCACGCGCGACGTTTTTGATACGTAGTTCCGCATGTACAGATTCGTCGAATATGAGTTCGACGTCCACGTCGCCGTGTAATGTGTGTAACCGATGAGTCATGTTGGATTGTCCAGAATGATAAGCGACTTTGCGCCATGGAGTGAATACGGTTAAGAATATCAAATATTGCAGTGGAGTTAACGATATCGCCTCTTTTGATTCGAACCGAGACACAACATAGCGAGTTCGCCTATAATGCGCAGCAACGATACAAAAACCATATACCGCAAAGAGAAATTAGTACTATGAGTCAAAAAGACGATCTCCTCGCTAGTGCCGAGGAAATACAGCGCAGCCTGCGAAAACTGGGTGATAACCGGGTAATGGCACTGTCTGTTCACAAAACCAAAGAGCTGATCGCTGAGCTCGAAGAGAAGGCAGAAAGACTAGTTCAACAGGTCTCGGCGCTAAACTAATCCTCTCGCGGCTACCCATGGTTTGTCAGCAGGTCTATCCGTCGAAATAGCAATGGCGTCGGATCCGGTATGCGCTTATCGCAAAAGGTGTTAGCCGATTCACACGTTAGGGATCCCGAAACGTGCGACAGACATGGGGTTGTTCGTCGACGCCGTGGTTCCAGCTTAGAATACTCAAGGTGCGGGTGCCCTGATCGCAAGCCCAACCCGAACACTTTTTATCTTCCCGCGGTTACCTCACGGCAATGTTTCTTGGATGAAAAACAATCCGAGCGTAGAATGTCGGCGAACGATCGTTTCGGAATCAGGGCGTATTGAGCTAGGAATTTTGTGGCGGTGAATTGTTTCTCTAGCGTATCAGATCTTTCATCGTTAGCTCTCTGTGATAAACCCACAATCGAAGGTGAAAAACCATGCTAATAACAAAACCAACCGATGCTGTACTGGGCGCTATTGTCGAAGGCGTAAATTTAACAGAAGGGATCAATGCCGAAACGTTTGAAGAGATACATCAGGCATTGCTAAAGCATGAAGTGCTTTTTTTTCATGACCAGCCAATAGAGCCGGAAGTACACGCTCAATTGGCTGATATGTTTGGTAAACCTCAGTACCATGAAGCCTATCCGCATGTTGAAGGGTTCAGTCAGATTACGGTGCTTGAGAATGACAGGGATAACCCCTCAAAAATTGAGCAATGGCATACCGACATGACTTTCAGGCCCCGCCCGCCACTCGGTTCAATTCTTCACGGGGCGATCATGCCGGAGACTGGTGGAGATACAATGTTTGCCAGCATGTCTGCAGCGTTTGAGGGACTCTCTGAACCGATGAAGGTATTCCTTGAAGGGCTTACGGCAATCCACGATTTCAGTTTTGGTTTCAAAGAAAGTCTTGCTGAGCCCGGCGGCGAAGAGCGGCTTGCTCAGATGGTGAAAGATAATCCACCGGTCGAGCACCCGGTCGTTCGCACACACCCTGTATCTGGCAGGAAAGGGCTTTTTGTCAATTCTTTGTTCACGGTAGCGATCAAGGGGCTGAAGGAAAAAGAGAGTAGGGTACTACTTGATTTCTTGTTTGAGCACGCTGTGCAGGATGAGTATGTTTATCAATTTTCTTGGCAGAACGACTCGATCGCGATTTGGGACAATCGAATCACTCAACACAAGCCCGTCAACGATTATTGGCCACAACATCGAAGAATGCAGAGAATTACTATCGATGGCGATGCGCCTTTCTAATCAACGTTAGATAAGCACCAAAGATGAGGTGCCTCGCTCGCTTGATGACTGAGAGCGGCGCGATGTCATAATCGACGCGGTGACCAAAAGTTTACGCCAGAAAGTCGATGATAGCAGGCCAGGCAGATTTGTCTTGAATCATGAACAGGTGTCCTCCTTCGAACCAGGCAAGCTCGGCTTCGGGCATCTTTTCCTGCATCAGTTTTTGATTTTTTGCCGGGGCAATACCGTCGTATTTACCTGCGCAGATAAAAGTAGGAATGCGGATGCTGGGCAATGCCTCAACAACATCGTGCTGGGCTCTCGCCATTAATTGTCTTTTTTCGCCCGCCTGAAATTCCGCTGTATGATGATCCTCGAGTTTCCTACTGAGCGAGACTCTGATCATTTCCTCAACCTTTTCAGCATTGGCTGCTTGCCAACGCGCATCGAGTCGCTGGTCGTTAATAGACATCATATTGCGAATTTTGTCTGTCGGAGACCATGTGTCTGGCAACGAGTGTAAAGGGAAACTCGCCATGTCCGTGCCACCAGGGGAGGTGCAGCAGAGAACCATCTTGTTAATCCTATCCGGATTGTGGACCGCCAAGTTGAGCGCAACCATGCCTCCGAATGAGACTCCGATCACATTTGCTGTTTCCCAACCAAGTTCATCCATCAGTTGAACTGCATCATTGGCATATTCCCGCATCGTGTAATCCGATGATGGCTTTTCGGTTTGGCCTAGCCCTCGTTGGTCGTAGGCGAGTACTTGATGCATCTCTGCTAACGGACTGTCCAGCACATTAGGTTTTGTTCGGAGGTCCGCTCCGCTTCCGCTGATGTACAGTACTTTGTCCCCACACCCTTTGAGCTCGTGATAAATTCTAATGTCAGATTTACTGGTGAATGGCATGTTAATCTCCGCAGACATGCATGATGCGTTCGTGTCTTAGCATTGTGTTTTAGACTACAGTTTTGGTCTCTCCAGTCCAAGCGCTCGATCTGGCTTCGCTGTTTCCGTGAGTATCCGGCCGAGTTCGTTGCAAAAAGCCAGCGGTTGCTCGAGGAACAAATGATGGTGAGCGTCGGGTATTCCTCCAATCAATTGCGCGGGGAAGAGTGTTGCTAGATGTGCAACATTCTCGGCTGGAAAAAAGATACTTTTCTCTCCATAAATGAACCCCGACTTACAGGGTAGGTTTTTGATCATTGAGACGGCATCTGGCAAGTCTTGTGCCGAAACTTCGTCCATCTTGGCGAATACCGCAGGGTCAAGCTTGAAGCTAAAACCGGTTGCGTTCTGTTTTAGCGAGTGCTCTGCAATATAACTCAGGATATAGTCAGCAGGCGCGGGTTGTGCCGGGCGTAATCGAAATCTCCGCGCCCCGCTTTCAATGGTCGGGTAGATTCTGTCTTTTTTTCTCGGCATGGGGGGAGGCGTTCGGCTGCCCCTGTTGCGGCTGATATTTGCGTCCACGATGACAATACCGCCAAGTGACTCTCCGTAAATATGTCCGCAGATCCTGGTCATGGTGCCACCTAGACTGTGGCCAACGACGACGGTGTTGTCGCCGAGTGCCCGGGCAGCGGAATAAATTTCTTCGGCGAAAATCTTAGCAGAATAAGCTTCGCGGTGATCACTATCTCCTGCGCCGCTCATATCCATGGCCGCGACGCGATAGTCGTCAATAAACGCAGGCGCGATAAAGTCCCACCAATGGGTATGCGCTGCGTGACCATGAACGAATAGCAGTCCCGGTTTAGCATCCTGCGCATTCCAGCTTTGATAGTGAATACTGGCACCAGCTACCGTTATCCAGTGATCATTTCGTGGTAAAGTCGTGTAGTGTTGGAACCAGTCTGGGGCATCTGTGGGATGTTCTGTCATGCCAACAGAGTATATAGAAACATTTTATGCTGAGACACTTTAAGTCAGCGTGCTTTAGGTGTGAGGTAAATCAATACAGGTCGGCTACTTCATGAAAAATCCCTGGAATAATCGAAATGCAGTTTTTGCCATCATGGTCGCTTTTGTCGCCGGCATGATCATTGCCTTGGCATTTAGAGAAAGTAACGACGCGCCCGTTAGTATTGTCGATGGCAGCCAAGGGCTTGCGCCAATTCATTGGCGAGTGCCGGTGGCCTTTGGCACTAACCTTCCCGCGCTCGGAGACAACATTTTGATTGTTGCCGAGATGATTGAAAAGGCGACTAATCAACGAATTAAGCTTGAGGTTTTCGAGCCGGGCATGATCGTTCCTCCCTTCAGTATCACAGAGGGAGTGAAAGGCAAAAAAATTGATGCAGGCTATACATGGGTGGGTTACGACTCAGGAAAAATTCCTGCCACACCGCTCATTTCAGCGGTCCCATTTGGCATGGAACCTTGGGAGTTCGCTGCTTGGTATTTTGAGGATGAAGGCAAGGCTTTAGCTGAAGGGTTGTACAAGCCTCATAACGTGCATCCCGTGCTGTGCGGCCTCGTAAGTCCCGAAACTGCTGGTTGGTTTCGGGAGCCGATTAATACGCTGGAAGACTTTAAAGGCTTGAAAATCAGGTTTGCTGGTCTAGGCGGGGTCGTGCTACAAGAATTAGGAGCCTCAGTAACGCTGATTCCCGGTGGTGAGATTTATCAGGCGCTGGAGAAAGGTGCGATTGATGCAACGGAGTTTTCGTTGCCGGTTGTAGATCAAATGCTCGGTTTTGACAGGGTCGCAAAATACAATTATTTCCCAGGCTGGCACCAGACGTTCACCAGTGCGCATTTGGTTGTAAACCTTGATACTTGGCAAGCATTGCCCGCTTCGGATCAGGCACTGATTGAAATGGCCTGTACGGCCGGTGTCATTCGTAACCTTGCCCGGGGCGAAGCATTGCAGGGTGAGGTCATGAGTGGTTTCAAGGATAAAGGTGTGACACCTAAAAAATTACCGCTGGAGATATTGAAGCAATTGCAGGCCGTCACGACGAAGGTGCTGGAAAAAGAAGCCGCCAAAGATGAGGATTTTGCGCGGATCTGGGCATCCCAAAAGGCATTCAAGGCGAAATATAAAATCTGGAAAGACCACGCCTACTTGCCTCGAGATTTCGACTGATGTTTGTTTCTAAAGCATGAATAATCTTCCGCACACAAAGTTGTCAAAAGCCTTAGACGACATGCTACGAACTATCGGTGACTGGGTTTCTTGGGTCTGGATTTTGTTGCTCGCTGTGATTGTTGTTAACGTCGTGCTCAGGTACCTGTTTTCAGAGGGTCGGGTCGAATTTGAAGAGATCCAATGGCACCTTTACTCTGTCGGTTTTCTGCTCGGCCTCCCCTTTGCCTTTGTCACGGATTCGCACATCAGAGTTGATGTACTCCGGGAACGCTTCAGCATGCAGCTGAAAGCGTGGATTGAACTGTACGGATTGTTGCTGTTATTTTTCCCTTTTGTGCTGCTGGTAATAATCAACGCTGTGCCCTTTATTGCGTATTCCTACGCCACCTCAGAGATTTCAGAAGCACCCGCGGGGCTTGCATATCGTTGGTTAATAAAAAGTACGCTGCTTATCGGGTTTGTTCTTTTGTTCGTAGCGGGCGTTAGCAGGCTTTCCCGGGTATTTGCGTATCTGTTTGGCTGGCCTTATTCAAAGGATGCTGATGCGGGAGAGTCCGATGTCGGTCGGTGATTACCTGTCCATAGCGATGTTTATCGCATTCATAGCGCTGATCTTTACTGGTTTTCCCGTTGCATGGGTGCTGGGTGGGCTGGCGGTATTGTTTACAGCGATCGGTATCATTCTAAAAGTTGATTTTGATTTACCTGTTGCGATTGATTGGGACTACAGCTCTCTTGTCGTAGACAGAATATGGGATGTGATGAACAACTGGGTGCTTGTGGCATTACCCATGTTTATCTTCATGGGGTTGATGTTAGATCGCTCTGGCGTGGCGCGTCGTTTGATGACTAATTTCTCGCGATTGTTTGGCGGCGTTAGGGGAGGAATGGCACTCTCCGTGGCATTTATTGGTATTTTATTGGCCGCCTCGACAGGTATTATTGGTGCCTCTGTTGTGTTGTTAGCTCTGCTGGGTCTGCCACAGATGGAGAAATTGAATTACCAGCCTGAGTTGGCGGTTGGAACGGTTTGTGCGGTTGGTACATTGGGTATTCTCATACCCCCCAGTATTATGCTTGTGCTGATGGCTGACCGGTTGGCGATGCCCGTGGGTGACCTTTTTCTCGGCGCGCTCTTCCCTGGATTGTTACTGGGTGCGCTATTTGTCACCTATATTATTATTTATGCCTGGTTTCGGCCGGAGGTTGCGCCGGTGCCGGCGGACAGGGAAAAAATCAACTTTTCAATTCTAGTTGACGTGTTTTTCGCTGTTTTACCACCAGCTGGGCTGATTATAACGGTGCTTGGCTCAATCTTCTTTGGCATTGCGACACCGACGGAAGCAGCGGGCGTCGGTGCATTCGGGGCCACAGCGCTCGCGTGGTTTAACAACCAGCTGAATCTTGGTGTTTTTCGTCACGTGCTTCAGGAAACAACAAAAACAACGGCCTATATCTTTGCCATCTTTTTAGGCGCAACTGCTTACTCTCTGGTACTACGTGGATTGGGTGGTGACGAGTTGATAGAGGGACTGTTAAAAGGGCTACCTTTTGAGCCGCTTGGGGTAATTATCGCGATACTATTTTTTACCTTCATCCTTGGCTTCTTTCTAGACTGGATCGAAATCACCCTTATAGTTTTGCCTCTTGTAAGTCCCGTCGTGGTTGACCTTGATTTCGATTTGGTCTGGTTTACCGTGATGTTTGCAGTTTGTTTGCAAACATCGTTCTTGACGCCTCCGGTTGGTTTTTCGATTTTTTACGTGAAGGGGGTTGCGCCCAAGACGATGCCGGTAACGACTATTTATCGGGGCGTCATACCTTTTATCATTTTACAGGTGCTCGGTCTCTGTATGATTTTCTACTGGCAGGGTATCGTGACTTGGCTTCCTTCGCTTTCTGCTTAGACGAGCCGTTGAATGTTTCTAATGTATCGCCTACTTTTCAGATAGTAGCGTAGGTTGGTTTCCATTCTTTGCCACACTGGAGGCCGAGACTCACCATATGATTGCGTTCGAGGCTTGACGTCCTCAAGTAATTTTAGCCAATCGTCGTTTTTTTCATAACCATAGTCGCGAACAACCCGCGTCAGTTGCGGATATTTTTCAAGCTGAAAAGCTAGCCGCGGTAAGTGCTCTTTCCAGGAAGACATATTTTGATCTGAGATAGGTCGCATCCCCTTGAGCGAAATTTCAGCCTTCTTTGAAGCGTTCGCGTGTTGATCGTATTTCGAGAACAGATGGTTTTGGCTCAGACAAGCAAATGCGTTCTGTATCCTAGTTTGTTCTCCATCCGGATCACTGATCAGCGACTCATATTTTACTTCAAGGAATCTCGGGTGATTTTTAAGTGGCTTGGCAGCGCTTTCGTACCGTTGCCAACGCTCGAAACTGGCAAAATAGACATCAGATTTTGATGGGTGAATGCTGGTTATTACTGAACGAGGGTCTCTCTGCATATAAATAACATAGAGATTGGGGTCCGCCATAAAGACACGATGCATATGAGTGATGTCTGATGGCTTCTTGCTGAGATAAAGCCCAGTCGGCTTTTTGATGGGTACAAAAATTGATTGTTCATGTTCGCAACGCTGGGCGTAGTCAAAACATGCTGCCAGCATTTCTGTGATTAAGGTCGTACCGCTTCTATGGCATCCTGTGACGTGTAGGCGTGTGGTCGAATTGTCTGAGGGCATGCTAGGCGTTAGCATTTCTGTGCTTGAGGCCAAGGTTGAATTTTCTCGTCTGGGATATCATCTATAAACTCCTCTTCCTTAAAAACGTCGAAACCTCGCGCGAGATAGTTGGAAAGCGCCTGCGGGTGATCAAGCGTGCAGGTGTGTAGCCAGACCCGTTTGCCTCCTTGTGTCCAGGCTGTGCGAATGGCATCTTCAAGCAGGCTTTTGCCATATCCCTGACCAATAAATTCGCGAATGAGTCCAAAGTATGCAATTTCGACGTTTCCATCCCGTTGGTTTTTAAGCTCAAAATAACCGATCGGTGTTCCACCAAGGTAGGCGACCCAAGTCGACACGTCGGAACGAGAAAGTAATTCTAACCACTGTTGATAACTCCACGACAGACGCATGTACCAGCTCCACTCTGCGCCAACCGCAAGATATAGGAAACGGTGGAAATCTGGTAGTTTGTGTTCAATTTGTCTCAGCTCATATGGGCGCTGTAAGTTATCTTGCAGAACAGGAATCTTCGTGGCTTCGGTGATTTCCACATGCCAGACTTTTATTTTTTTTCTCATAAGTTCTCTTTACGGAAATCAAAATATGTGATTTTGGGTTTCAGGTATTTGTTGCCCATCCGCCTGAAAAGGGAATCACCTGACCAACAATGAAATCACTTTTGTCCGAAGCGAGAAAGAGCGCAAGCTCTGCTGACTCGCTCGTTTCGGCAACACGCCCTCGAGGAACATTTCTCCTCAGGTGGTTTTGAAATTTTTCAGTGGCGACCAGTTCTTCAGGGAAGTAAACAGGGTTGCTGACATAATTTTGAGCCACGGCATTTATTTGGACGTTTGTGGCCGCAAACTCAAGCCCGCTGGCTCGGATAAATGCATTTTGTGCGCCACGCGCTGCACAATATGCGGTTGAACCGGGTATGCCTCGCAGAGGCGCAGCACTTGTGATGGCGACAATCTTTCCATGTCCTGCAGATGCCATTATTGGAGCGTAGTGCCTCACTAGGCACATAAGCGGTTCAACCATCGTATCAAACATGCCACGCCAATCGTCGTCGGTGATGTTGGCAGTTGGCCCATTACAAGGTGCATGTGCCAGATTAGCAACGACAATGTCAAAAGAGCTGCCTGCTGTTTGTGCGTAATCGGTAAACTTGTCACCGGTAGGGACAACATCAGGTATCGCTGTTACCTTTGCCCCTTCGGTCTCAAATAGCGCCTCAATCCCAGGGCCCATATAGTCGTTACATTGCGTCACGAGTACTGTTTTATCTGCTAGTCGATCGTTCATTGAGTGGTTCCTGTTTGGACGGTGGCAGAGTCGCTAGTTTACCTTGATCGCGTGCTGCTTAAGCAGAGCAAGGGGGACGATTTCCAGCGCTTTTTGATGGGTGTTCTCCAGTACAACCTTGGGTGCCATCCCTTTCTCATGCGCCTGGAGCCATCGAGCAGCGCAGAGGCACCAACGGTCGCCTTGTTTCAATCCGGAAAAACCGAATTCAGGGTGAGGTGTGGACAGATCGTTTCCGGCAAAGCGTGAGTACTCGAGAAAGTCAGTCGTGATTTCAACACAAACCGTGTGGGAACCGACATCTTGCTCGCAGGTATTGCAACAGCCGTCACGGAAGAAGCCGGTAATTGGGTCAGTACTGCATGGCGTGAGTTCACGTCCAAAGACATTAAGCGATTCAGTTTTTTGAGGGTGATTCATTTTGAGCGTAGTCCAAGCAAAAAAAGAATCTTGCGATATCTCTGGTCATGAATCAACGTGTGTTCAGATTTGAGTGCGGGTTGACTTCCCAACTACATTAGCGGCCGCCGCGAAACCTTCGGAATCTATTGGTATTAGTTTCGATAGATTTGGCGGATTGCGCCCCTGCGATCTTAGTGATTTCCTCCATGGAGCGCTCTCTAGCTTCCTTGATTAGGTCGCGCCGCTCGTCTCGAGTGAGGGATTGATCTGACCTGATTTCAGAAACTTCTGCCTCTGTTGACTGCGAAATCTCATAGACTTCAGTGATTTCCCCTGTCGTGTTGCCGTAACGCTCCCCGATGGCAAGAAGAGATCGATATGCAGGATCCTGAGAACGCTCAAACTCCTTGTATCGTTGATCTCCAAGATAGCTTTTGATGGCTTCGTTGCTTGCGCCTCGAAGTTCCCGGAATGATTGCCGATCCCTTAGTTTGGTGAATTCGCTCCCTTCGTTGTCTCTTCTGATGGCGAAAATATCCCTAAATTCCTGTTCAGAATAATCAAAGGTCGCCATTGTTTCCGCCATACGGTTGGCGAGTCTGGATTCGCGTAATTCATATTCAGTGAATTCATCTGTGCTCAGTATTGCCTGAAGGGATGCCTCCATCTCCTCGGCTTGCCGATATCGGTCTTCTCTCATTTCGGTTATAAAGCCGCCACGTGAAAGTTGACGTGCTGAAATACTGGCGCGCTTGCGAATTTCGTAGATGGCAATTTGTTTGTCTGAGTCAAGAAAAGGCAGCGCATCGTTCAAGGGTTTGAACAGAGCTTCAAACAGCGGATCCTCAATGATCCCAGAGCCAAATATATCTACTAGCATAAGACGCTTGTTTTCTTCCTCTGCTAACAGAAGTTCACCGGCAGACTGATCGGTATTTGTAGCAAGCCAGTAAGGGGCTGGATCGTTAACTTGGGTCGATAGAAGTTGGTCGCGAGAGATCGTTGCCAAAACGATTTGTCTGACCAAGTCCTCTGGATAAGACTGAGATCGTAGTAGTTCAGCAAGCGTCGCATAGTTTTCACCCGCCCAGACTTCGGGTAGAGCAAGTGAGTTGGTCGACCCTGTGTCTGTGTTTTTTGCTGCGACATCTTTTGTAGCAGAAGAGCCTGACAAAGGGGTGGTTAGGTTGGGGGACAACGGTGCCGAAGTCGCCGTTGTTGCAGATATCTCAGGTGAAGCATACGGTAGTGGACGCTCATTTAGGTTTTCGTAGAGGTAATACAAAAAGCTAAGGTTCGCCGTTATCGAAGCGATGATGATGAAATTTTTAATCATGCTTTTTATACGTACCTTCTCAGGTTTGTCGTCTATGGCGGTCACATTTATTGGGAATTTAATAGTACCTGCATGGTTTGGCCTCGCTTCTAGCAGAAATGCTTGTCCCACCCCAACCTTTATCGAACTTGCGTTTGTAAAGTGTCCATGCCGAGATTGGATAGAAACGACGCGCTGATCTTTGATCGCACATTTTCTCGTAGCGATGCTGTTTTCTCTGCGTTTTGCTTGCGCTGATGCTAAATCTGATGTCAGCGTTCATGGCCCAGCGTAGGGCTAAGGTCTTGACTCTCCGGCGGGATACGGCGATTTTGCCGGTACAACGCGGGATCTTGTGCCCTGTTACTAAAGCATAAGGCTTTACGAGACGCTAGGCCGCATACCCGTGCTACCGGCCACGGTGTCTGCCGCGATTCCCTCGGTCGTTGCCGCCGCGTTTGTTGTTGTCACTTCTGGGTGCTTTGGGGCGGGGCGGTTTTGAATACGGCGGTGGTTTAACAAGTAATTCTTCGGGTGGCTGTAGACACTTTAGCGCGTCGCCCAGTAGTGCTTCGATGTTGGGAAGCATAAAAGAATCATCTTCACATGCGAGGCTGATCGAAACGCCATCAGCACCTGCTCTGCCTGTTCTGCCGATTCGATGGACATAGTCCTCTGAGTCTTCCGGTAGGTTGTAGTTTACAACGTGTGAAATTCCGTCGACGTGAATGCCTCGTCCAGCGACATCAGTCGCGACAAGGACTTTAATTTCGCCAGACTTGAATTTGTCTAGCGTGCTTATGCGTTTCTTCTGAGGAACCTCGCCTGTAAGAAGCCCGGAGTTGATATTGTGACGATTAAGTTTTTCCTCAAGCATTCTGGTTTCGTCTCTTCTGTTGACGAAAACAATGATGCGATCGACTTCATCGCTCATAACAAGGTTATAAAGAACCGTATATTTTTGATCTGCGGAGGTCAGATATACCAACTGTTCTACTGAGTCGACGGCGACCTGGTCAGGTGCGATTTCCACTCTTACAGGGTCCAGCGTCCAACTTGCAGAGAGCCGTTTTATGTCTTCGCTGAAAGTTGCGCTAAATAGTTGTGTTTGCCGGTTTTGCTTCTTTGGTGTTCTTTGAATGATGGCTTTTACATCAGGAATGAATCCCATGCTCAGCATTCGGTCGGCTTCGTCTATGATCAGCATTTCAACTTTGGAAAGATCTATGACTCTGGAGCGACAAAAGTCGAGTAGCCGCCCGGGTGTCGCAATGACCAAGTCGACATTGTTGAGCAGTTGTTTCTTCTGTTTTTCGTAGTCGATGCCACCTACGGTCGCGACGACGTCAAAGTCAGCGTACTCGGATAGTTGCTCAGCATCGCTCGCGATCTGCATAACAAGTTCACGCGTAGGCGCAATAACCAGGGAAAAAGGTGTGCCGGGTGGGCGCTTTTCATGCTCTGGGTTTTCGATGTGATAGGTAATCACGGACAACAGGAAAGCGGCGGTTTTCCCTGTACCGGTCTGAGCCTGCGCAATGATGTCTGAGCCATCCAACGAGTGCGGCAAGACCTCGTTTTGAACAGGTGTGCAACTCTGAAAACCTAGCTTCTGAATGGCTTGTTGTAGCGGTAAGGGAAGATCCAGAACGGCAAAATCCTCTGGCAAGGAGATGACCTCTGGTGGTTCCTCTTTGCGTGATGATTTCTTTGATTTACCTTGGCCGGCGTTCTTTTTAGCTTTTGTCTTATTTTGCTTCTTTTGGTTTGAAGCAGGCTGGTGTGTTGAAGTTTCCGTTCGTGCGGATTGTTCTTCATCACTGCTGCGACTGAATAGCTTTTTTAAAAAACTCATATCGTTAGTTGTTTCACACTCGAATAAAAAGCAACCGAGTTGGATGTTTCAGCTCGTTAACTCTTAAGGTAATGGCGAACAGACGCCAATTGGACACAAACTACGAAGACTTCGAGGGCTTGTCGCAACGAATCTAGTGCCGGAAATGTTGGTGCCAGTCTTATGTTTCCGTCTTCGGGGTCTAATCCATAGGGAAAAGTGGCGCCAGCGGGCGTCAGTCTAACACCAACATTCGCCGCAAGCGTGATAATTTCCTTCGCCTGACCCGGAATTGCGTCGAAAGAGACAAAATAACCACCATTAGGGCTGCTCCACCTCCCGATTTCCTTTCCCGTAAGGTGTTTGTCGAGAATCTCCTCGGTTAGATCAAACCTAGGCTTCAGCAAATCAGCGTGCCGTGCCATATGTTGGGCGATACCAGTCATGTCTTTGAGGAAGAGAACGTGTCGCAGTTGGTTTACTTTGTCAAAGCCAATCATCGTTTCAGAAAGATACTGCTCAAATGCCGCTAATTTTTCCCGTGATGTGCCAAGGAAAGAAATGCCAGCGCCTGCAAAAGTCACTTTCGAGGTTGAGCCAAACAAAACCATGCTGTCAGTCGTGTCGTTTTCACGTGCTAGCGCCATCAAATTAGTTAATGTATCCGGCACATCGGTTAAGTGGTGCACTGCATAGGCGTTGTCCCACATAATTCTGAAATTATCCCCAGCAATTTTTGGCAACATCGCGAATCTTTTTACTGCTGTTTCGGAATAAGTACTGCCGGTGGGATTCGAGTATTTAGGCACACACCAAATGCCCTTGATTGATGGGTCTTGTCGGACAAGTTGTTCAATTTTATCGAGATCGGGATCTTGCCCTTCGAATGAGACGGGAATCATTTCGATATTGAAATGTTCGCAGAGCGTAAAATGTCTGTCATAGCCGGGAACTGGACAGATGAATTTTACGCCAGCTGGATACTCTTTTTGCCAGGCTGGTTGCATGAATGCCAGATACTGATGCATCAATGTGAGACTGGCATTGCCGCCAACGAGAATTTCATCCGGATCTGTTTCCAGCACGCCCGCGCCAAGTGCTCGCGCTTCTGGAATGCCTAACAAACCGCCATAGTTTCGGACGTCAGTACCATCTTGGAGAAGATACTGTCCCTTCAAAATACCGTCTAATTCGTTGGAGAGATTAAGCTGTTCTGAGCTGGGTTTTCCTCGGGTGAGATCGAGTGTCAGTTTAGCCTCTGCGATTTTGTCATATTCTTGAACCAGTGTTATTTCGAGTGCTTCGAGCTCAGTTCTGGACATTTCGCTGTAGCTGTTCGACTTGTTTGAGATTGTCACGTGCTTATCCTGAATTGATTGCAGACTATGAGAGTGAAAGCCCGGCCAGTTCTTCTACACCGAGCATCAGGTTGAGGTTTTGTACAGCCGCGCCGGATGCCCCTTTGCCGAGATTATCGAGGCGAGCGACTAGCAGCACTTGATCGTTGTTACCAAATACGAACAGATCTATTCGATTGGTATGGTTGTTTCCTTGCGGATCAAGGAAGCCCTTTTCAAGCGAATCATCAGTGTTTGGCGGGTGCACCTTTACGCAGCGTTCGTTTTTGTATCGTTCCTGAAGCGCCAAGTGAACTTGCTCAAGACTTTTAATGCGTGTCATCGCTTGCCCGGTAATCGGAATATTAACCAGCATTCCCTGATGAAAGTGTCCTACCGAGGGCATAAACATTGGTTTGTTGGCTAGACGCGCATGTAATTGCATTTCGGGTAAATGTTTATGTTTAAGTTGGAGGCTATATGGGCGCGAATACCAGAGATTTTCAGGATGTGTTTTTGCTCGCTCCTCATAATCTTCAATCATTACGCGACCGCCTCCCGAGTATCCGGAAACCCCGTGCGCAGTGAGGTCCGACGTGGCGGACACCAACTCTGCATCGATCAGGGGACGCACCGCAAGCAAGAAAGCTGTTGACCAGCAGCCAGGATTTGAAACCCTTGTGCTGTTTTGTATTTTATCGCGCTGGTTTTCAACTAGCTCCGGCAAACCGAAGTCCCAAGTGGGGTCGACTCGATGAGCGGTACTCGCATCGATGAATTTTACTGGCGCATCCTGAGCGAGCTCGACTGAGCGTTTTGCTGCATCGTCAGGCAAACATAAAATGACAATATCGGACGATTTGATAATCTCTTGTTTGATGCCCTCATCTTTGCGTTCAACATTATTGATGGTGACAAGTTCGATGTCCTCACGCTGATCAAGGCGAGCCTGAATTAACAGACCGGTGGTGCCTGCCTGACCGTCAATGAAAACCTTGTGCATGTCTAATGTGCTCGTCGCGAGTAGGAAAGCCCGCAATTTTAGCACGAATTTGGCCTTTACCCGAAAGCCAGTGTGCTTATTTTCTATTTGTCAC
>ERZ1048872.869-NODE-869-length-29157-cov-6.743179_pt1 | contig 29157 bp, 26 predicted proteins | sample MGYA00383100_ERZ1048872 | MGnify/ENA primary metagenome ERZ1048872 (study PRJEB29581, sample SAMEA5548370) | metagenome | biome: marine; feature: coastal; material: water | depth 50 m | study: Short-term variability in the microbial, nano- and picoplankton...
GTGGGACCCTTGTCGCCTACCGGACCCTGATCCCCTACGGGACCTTGGTCCCCAGTGGGACCCTTGTCACCTTCGTCTCCAGAGGCCCCAGGCTCGCCCTGAGGGCCTTGCTCACCAATTAGGCCTTGGTCCCCGGCTGGGCCCTTGTCGCCCGTCACACCGGGTTCTCCGGCCTCTCCGGGCGTGCCCTGCTCACCGGCAGCGCCGGGATCCCCTGCGGGACCCTGCTCGCCAGTAGCGCCGGGGTCCCCAGGCAATCCTAGAGCACCGGGAAGACCGGGGTCTCCAGCAGAGCCTTGGTCCCCGGCGGGACCTTGATCCCCTGCGGGACCTTGATCCCCGACGGGGCCTTGGTCGCCCGCGGGGCCTTCATCTCCAGTCGGTCCCTTCTCTCCACGGAAACCCTGGGGGCCACGAGGGCCGGTACCAGAGCCGTCCCCGGTGGAGGGGCCAACTACCGGAGCTTTCGTGCGGTCAGGTCGGCCGTGCTCGACTGCCTGGTGCATCCGCCGAAAGACTCCGGAAGCGATTTCAATAACGTTTCGTTCATCCATCAATAAGCACTCCGCTTCTTCATGGACTGTACCTTAGCGTTACCCTTCTGGTTCTTGGCCTTCGGGGTAGGAATCTTCTTCATCTTCTTACCACACTTTTTCTTAGCAGCCATTTGCTTTTCTCTTTTCTTCTTTAGCCTTCCGAGCTTCCGCTGGGCGAACCCGCGGGAGCTGTCTAGGGTTTGCTATCTTTTTCTTTTGCGATCTCAAGTAGGGTAATCCTTGTTTCATGATGATGCAAAGTGTTGTTGATACTGTGAATGTTGTTGCGGTTCTTTTCGGTCTCTTTGATCACGTTGTCCAGCTTGGTGTCGATCACAGGGATCTTCCACACACGGACAAGGGCTGTACCCAGCATGAGTACAATGAGGCCGGCGAGGAACAGGATGATTTCAATCTCCAGATTCTCCATCACCGACTCCTCGCAATCGACGAGCCGCCAAGATAGAAGCCAGTAGCGGCAAGCAAAGCAGCCCGCAGCTCAGGCAATACAACGATACCAGTAAGACGGTTCCAGCCGCCCGTGAAGATTCCGAGGAAGTCCCAGGGGGCTCGCTCTCCTTCAACGTAGGTGGGCATTCCAATGAGTCCACCGATGAAGGGTGCGAGACAGAGGACCCAGAGGACGGTAAAGACGAGCACCCGACGGCCGATATGAGAACCACGCATGCTAGCGCGGTCAGCGGAATCGTCAGCCACAGCTTGCTTCTTAAGCAACAGCTCCGTTGTCTTTTGCTGGTTCTCGGACACCATGCCCATATAACGAAAGATGAAGCCCATAAGGCCACCTCCCAGCATACTGATTAGTTCTGTAGTCATTTGTATTAAATTTCCATTATGTACGATCAACAGGATACTCTGGAGGGACCGCCCCGTCCTCCCAGCCGTACACCCGCCACACGTCTCCAACAATGATGTCTTCAGGCAACATCAAGCGCCACCACCAAAGTCCTTTCCCGTACTGCCTAGAGCCGTCAGGGAGCTGGACCTTGCTGTTACCGGTAGCATTAGGGCTGTCGCTGCAGACCGTATGGATCAGGACGCCTTCGCGCCAGACCTCTACGACCCACTTGGATTCTGCCCAGCTGTTATCGAAAGCACTCAAGTTAACTGATTGGTATCCATAAGTAGATATTGACAGGGCAGCTAAACCACCAGAGCCAACGTCGTCCGTGACGCCGATAGGTCCTCTGATTACGTCAACTGCCAAACCGTCAAAGGGACGACGTGGTGACCTCCACGCACGTCGTCGTTGGGGAGCTCAAGGAACTCCAGTTCGATGAAGCTGTCAGACGAAGCCCACCGCGTGTCATCCACGTCCTCGATGGGATCTCCCTCCACGGGCTCGTCGACTGAAGCCTGTTCTTCGCCCCAGCTCTCAGAGAGCATGGACTTCAGGATCTCGAGGTCAGCGATATCAACGATACCGTCGCCGTTAAGATCGTAGCGGCCGTCCTGGCCATTGATGGCACCCATGAGTTCAGCCAGGTCGAGCTCGTCGACCCAGCCGTCACCATTGATGTCACCGACCTGTCCTGCATTGCGCGTGACAATCTCGAAGTACAGCTGCTCAGTGATGGTCTCACCGGGCTGGACGGTACGGTCATGTCTCACAACAAGGCGTTCCTTCTGGGGTTCAAAACAGACATAATCAAACCCTTCAGGAATCATAGGAATCACACCAGGGCCCAAGTCAATGAGCTGGCGGAACGAGTAGTCCCGAGGTGTGCTCGTGTTGTTGACCCAAGTGACTTCACCGGTCACCTGGTAGGTGCCGATGGTTCCGGCCACAGGAGCCGAGTAGGTAGTTGTCATAGATCGTCCGTCACCCCGATCGCCAACAGAGACCGTAGTGGTCCTGCCGTTCTCAGTAGTGCGGGTCGATTCAAGCGACGCAGGCATACGGGGACCACAAGGGTCTTCCTGCTGCGCCATAACAGGGGCGCTAAGAGCGCCAATAAGTGCAAGTGTTCTCATGTTTCTCAATCCTGCTTGACGGTGGGGCCATACTTCAGCTTAATGAGGGTACGACTCCAGATGTAAGATCCAACGATAACAGCGGCCATGGCATACATGGTCACTTCGCCAGCGGCGGTCGTGGGCCAGTTCTTGAACCAACCGGACTGCTCGAGGAGGGGGAGACCACCGATACCGGCAGTCGCCCAGAATTCCGTGCTCTTAATTGCGGGCTTAAGCTTCTCAGTCATTTAGAATCCAATCTGAATTAAAGTCCTTGATCCACCAATCAGTTGTATCTCGCATGAACCAGCCATCGTTGGTCTTGCCAATCCAGCCGTCCGTACCGTGTTCGCTTTGAACAGCGTTAAGGAGCATGTTGAAAAGGTTACCATGATAACCAGCGTTGTCGAAACACTTGATCAGATAATATTGAAAGTCAGTCGTGTCACACCCGATGTCCGGGTCGGGCTCAGGATCCCACTGGCAAAACGCCGCGTGGAACCACACTGCCCCGTTGTTGTCGATGAGCTGGTGATCTCCTGCGGTCCACATAATTGCAGCCGCCGACCAAGCTCCCATCTGATTCCCCGCTATTGTCACAAGTCTCGGATGCGCTTCCATTGCCCAGTACAAACGGAGACCCGCGTAAGCGTCTCCTCCAGGGGAATCAATGGTAAGCAGCATCACGCGGTTACCGCACGCATCAGCTACACGCTGCCACGCAAACGGATCCCATCGTTCTACTGTTCCCGTAAAATGCACAGACATCGACTGAAAGTCTTCGTCCGTGATCTTAAAGTTACCGCCCATGGCGGCAGTCGACGCCATCAGCGCCAACATCCCAACTAGAAACTTCTTCATCATGACAAACTCCAAATTTTTCCAACTATGAAAACTACTTGTAAAGAAAGGGACGGAGGCCACAGCTGACCTCCGCCCCACTATGATAAGTTCCGACGCCGCGTGTGCCCGTGCATGGACAACAGCACTGCATGGATAGCGTAACGTTTGGCGTTCGCACCACGACAGTCGCTACTGCGACAAGATCGGTCCTAAGGTTATATCAAGTCGAGCTGTCGTACAACTCAACCTTAACTCCACTGCCCAGCTTCCAGCCTTCTGGCTTACCGACCCAGTCGGTGTTACCAGAGCCTGGACTGGGCTGGACGCCCTGTAGCCATTCGTCTGTGTCAATCTTCATCTGAAGGTTAGCAGACCCGGGATTAGCTACGCCTGTACCGTTAACAGCAAATGGCTCTGATTCTCCGTAAGAGAGAACATTATCAAACTCATCTGTAACGGTCAGCCTAACAATCATGGTGCTTGTGTCTACTTCAGGCAAGGCGAGGAAAGCATCTCGTGCCGCCTCGGTGCCGAAGTTAAAGTCGCACCACAAGTCCATTGATGCAAACGCGCCAGACGACCGAAGCCGTGTGTACGTGCCGTTGTTAACCGGGAGAATATCGCCACTGCCAGTGATCGTCGTGTAAGACGCGTTGGCAAGGAGCCATCCGTTTCCGCCAAGGCACTGCATAGGATTAGCCTCGTCATACTCACGGATAGCAGAAGCAAGCACACCTGGCGTGCCAGCAGGCGGCGGCGGGGGATTGGCCCCAGGCCGCTCGGAGGTAGTTCCATCATACAGTGACAGGAGATAGTCCATGAACATCTTAGGAGTCACCGTCGTACCCTCGATGTCAGTAGTGTCATGATCAGGCGAACGCGTAGCGCCGCCCATGCTCACAATGAAACCAGCGTTGTGGAAATCCCAAATAATCTGCTTAATAGCTGTCCACGTAAAGTTCTGGAAGAGCGTCAGGATGATAGAGTTATTCCATCGCCAGACGCTATGCACCTCAGTGCCCTTGCCTGTAGGCCCGACCAGAGGAACAGCACATCCACCGAGAAGAGGATCACCAAGAGTGGTGGGCTGAGTCTGAGAACCCGAAAGCCCTTCTCTGTTGTAAACGCTAGCATAAAGCGTACCGTCGCCAGGGGAGATACTGCTTCCGTTCCAAGCCAAGATCTCATGCGAGTCCTGAGTACGTCCGACCCAACCCACGGTGGTACCAGCCAGACCCCAACAGGGACCCTGCTCGTAAATCTCACCGGCGTTGCTGTCAAGCGTGCCGTCAGCGCCACCCCAAGGCTTCGTCGTGGCGCCTCGACCATCCCAGTTAACGGCTTCGACCTGAGCGGCCATACCATAACTGTAGAAGATATCATGAAGACGGGGGGTACCTTGGGTGTTGCCCTCGGTGCCCGCAGCACCGGTCATGCCGGCAGAGTTCCACCACATAGCAGCACCGGTATCAAGACCGATGCCGTCAAAGCCCATCTCTCGAAGACCGTTGAGCTCATAGCCCCACCAGTCGTTGAAAGCTGCATCGCTGTTGCTATATCCAGGCCGCCCGGGAGTAGTCTGCCCGGGGGTCGGGGTGTAGCCAGGCGAGCCAGCCGTACCATTCCAACCACCTCGGTCAGTCTGCTTAGAGTAACCGATGGTATTGCGGTCCAGTGTCAGCATTGTATCGTCAGTATAGAACGGACGGTATCCAGCATAACAGATAACCTCAGGGGTACCGCCTACTGCGGTAATCTTAGCCTTAGCCGCAGCAACGGTTTCTTCCCAGCACCGCTTAAGGTCTCCCTTGGTGCCAGACTGAAGACCCGTGTCCGTATAAGGGGTCTGTGAGATGTACGTGGGAGGAGTGTTGCTGTCATCCGTAGCCACCTGGCACTCAGTTGCAAACAATCCACCATATGCATTCGAGGGGTAATGAGGCATAGGCGCACCTGAGCGCCCGGCCACGCCATCAAGCGGCTGACCGTTAAACTCACTCAAGCAGGACCAGCCTGAAATGAATGAGTAGGTAATTCTCTCAAAGCCCACATCAAGAGGGCCATCGGTCTGCGTGTGGTTATTACCTGACCACGCGAGAGGACCGTTAGTAGCCGTAGAGGTAAAGGCAGAATCAGGAGAACCTGCAACCGGACACTTCCGGTAGTTCATCGTGTTCTGTCCCCAAGTCTCTCCCACTGCGTTGGCCGTGCCAGCAGGGCCGGGCTTCATCTTCTGAGAGGCGTAGGCGCTAACAAACATAGGCCTACGGTCAGCAGTAAAGACGTACACAGGGATCTCGAGTGACGAGAAGAACACAGGGACTGCTCCGGCAGAGCCGAAGAGCATGCGTTCAGTGTTTGCTGGGATAGAGACAGACTCAATCCCAGACACGTTGATTCGTGCGAGCTCGCGGTTGTCGTCATCAAGGAAGACAACCTGGGGCTGACCCGAGTAGTCTTCCCAGACGTGCCCGCTGATCGTCACAGTGTCATCCGAAATGGTGACGCCAGTCATATCAATTACGGGGCTGACAGTCACGGTGAACGAATCAAAGGCTGCTGGACCGCCGCCGCCATCAATGAACAGCTCGTAGAGAGCCGTCATAGCTGACGGAGCACCAGCAAAGCTTCGGACCACAGCTGAGTTAACTGTGAGGTCCCAGTGCCCTTCGCGGATCTTGTCGATCGATGCAGAGAGCACAGACCCGAGGGCCTGTTCATCCGCCCACTTGACAACCGCGGCATTGCCCGTGCTGTACGGGATATTATTTTTGTAAAGAGTAGTCAAAGAGTATCTTCCTTTTATCAAGCTTCTTCAAAGACTTGGATAGTAACAGTACTAGGGTTCAACGTCCAACCGACGTTGGCACCCCACATTGTGTCAGTAGACGGTTCATAGAAATTAAAGCGGCTAGGGGTAGCGTCCTTAGAATAAATACGAGGTCTAAGGGTGTTCGCATTAATGGTCCCAGCGTTGTTCTCGTCAAAGTAAAGACTTTTAATCTCATAGGGGCCAGAAGCGGTGGAGTCGAAAGTCACAACGCAATAAGCCTTAGACATATCAGTGATTGCTCCGGCGATCCAACCTAGCTTATCAGCTTCAGAGGTAAACGTAATGTCCACCTCGGCATACGCGTTCAAAGTAGCGCCTCCGGAGCCTAGCTGCCTGATACGCGGATAAGTCCCGTCGTTAATGCAACGGGGATTGATCGAGGGGAAGGCGTTTTCAATAATAGAACCGTTGCCGTCCGCTCTCAGCCAGCCTTGATTGGTCTCCGCCATGGTAGGAGTACACACCATCTCCAAAAGGAGTGTGTCACCAGTCACTGGAGGCGGCGTAAAATCTAAAAGGGTTATGTTGCCCATAGAATCTCCTTGTAAAATACCCAAGCCTCTAGGTAAAGAGACTTGGGTAAGGTCATCCGACGAATTTAAGGTTGTTAGAGTGCTTGACGGTAATGGAAAGTTGTTCCACGTCAGCCGCACTAGCAATTTCAACCCAAAGTTCTTGGTTTTCGGTGAGGCTAGAGCTTTGAAGCGTAGCATCACCCTTAGTAGTGCATGTAGTCAGGGCAGTAATGGCGGTAGTAGTACCCCCAAGAGTCCCAGTCCACACTCGATACTGGAAAGTAGCTCCAGAACCAACTACTGTTGCTGTAACCTTAGACACAGTGCCGCCTGCGGGGATGGCCACAGCCATGTAATACTCCCCATCGGGCGGATTGCTGATCATAGTAATAGTTTCGTGCTCTTCGGCTGCCTTTGCGACACCGTACTGACCGCCACCCAGGTGCCCGAGGATACCATTAGTGGTCGCGAGGGGGTAGATGGCGTTAGTAAACCCAGGGTTGTCGACTAGGTCGGCTCCCGTGAGGTCCAGGTCGCCATACTTAACCTTAGCAGCTTGCCACTCGTCGTCGCCAGAATTATAAATAATACTGTCACCGCTAAGAGGGCTGCCGCCAGTGCTAAACAACTTGCTGCGGTACGTGTTGTTACCACCCAGCTCAGTGGCACCACCGCCACCGGCGTCATCCGCGGCAGGGGCCCAGCTAGAGCCGTTGTACTTCAGAACCTCTCCAGGAGTCGCTCCGGCCGTGCTCACATCAGTGAGACTGTTGAGAGAAACGGACGTAAGGTAGGCAGACAGATCAGGCGGAGTATACGTCAGCTCGTCTGCGCCGTCAAAGCTGAGACTGCCGCCGCCAGAAGCAGCGCTAGTCGCAACCGTCAGGGTATCAAGCTTAGATGACGCAACGTTACGCCACGTAGCACCCACGAATTCGAGCATCTGACCACTGGTAGGAGTACCACCATTGTAGGCAACGTCCGCAAACTGATCAATACCGTTAGCCACAAGCGCATCGCCTCCACCGGGGAGAGCCTGGTTAACCCAGCTCACTCCGTTGAAGGTAAGCACGTCGCCAGTTCCTGGAGAAGGAACCACAACGCCCTCGACGTCGTCAAGAGTAATGATAACCACACCGGTCTCGCCGTTGACCGAAGTCACGGGAGCCGACGGGATAGAACCGACAACCCAATCAGAGCCGTCGTACTCCAGGATGCTGCCACTGACAGCACCTCCGGTGTCCACACCCGTGAGGTCGTTGATGCCAACCGAAGTCAGATAAGGAGACAGGTCCGCTGGCGAGAAACGAAGTACGCTAATGCCATCGTATGACAGCTGACCCCCACCGGCAGCCGGCAAGGCCTGGACTGTAATGTCGTTAGCGAAGGATCTAGAGACATTGTCCCAAGTTCCGTCGTTAATCTCGTACATCAGAACCTGCCCGTTGAGGGGCGTGGTAATGTCCGTGTCCGTCAGTGCGTCGAGAGTCGTGCTCCCGCTAGTGCCGCCGGTAAACGTATATGAAACACCGCCTGCACCGTTAACGCCTTCAGTGATGGTAATCCCCGTGCCGCCCACAAAGGAGGGCAGCTCGGAGAGGTCACCATAGAGGTTAGTAGTTGCAGTCGTCCCCAAGACGGGGCGACCTTCGAGATCAGAGTAGAGTCCCGTCTCAGCCACGGTGGCAAAGATGGGCCTAGCTTCAAGATCAGAATAAAGTCCGGTCTGAGCTACAGTAGCCAGCACCGGGGTGCCAGCCACGTCGCTGTAGGCCAACGTTTCGTTAACCCACTTCTGGCCCGAGTTGTCCCACAAAAGGACCTGGTCAGGCTGGGGACTATTGACGTCGACGTCTGTCAGACCTTCAATAGTTTCTGGTCCGCCTGATTCATCCAGACGTACCCAGTTATCCACGTTTCCCCAGGGTCCATCAGTTACAACCGCTGACGTATAGACGTAGGGTATAGTCCCTACAACGACAACAGCACCGGGACAGCGCATGGTTTCTTCTTGCAGCGCATTGCGCTCTGCAAGAGTACTAACATGCGTCCATCCCTGAATGGCAGTATCTTCAGCTCTAATAAGAGCGAACTCGCCGTTCGTTGCTTTAAGATTAGATGGGAAATTTATTGGCATAGAAAATCCTAATTAGATTTGATCACGGCTTTGGTTCAAGAGTGATCAGCTGACCGGGCACGTAAGATGCCGGCGTATCGCTAACCAAGACACGATACTTACAGCCGTTGTACTCGATTTCGCCGAGAACGGGCCATGCGCTGGTGATATCAAAAGAACCATCGGTGATGATGTAATCGCCCGCCGTGATGTGACACTCGGGGCAAATAAAGTACAGGAACGAATCGTTAGCGTCAGCCTGAGAATCCGGCGGAGCGTTGTAGCTACCGTAGGAATCAGAAGACAGGCCCGAATCCTGCATGTTGCTAAGCAAGCTGGGGAAAAGCGTGTCAAGGTTACCTGAGGTAACGTTGAGAGTGCTTGCCCCAAAGTATCTCCTAAACCAAACGCGGTAATCCTTACGAGTAGACCGCGAAGCACCCAAGGTGTTGTCTTCCTGGAACTGCAGGAAGTTACCAGAGTTGTTGTTCTTGGGCTGACCGTCCTGGCCTGCCGTCGCCGTGGGGGAGACAACAGGGGTAAAGTTAACCCCGACGCTAATGCTCTGGCTAGACGCCCCATTAGGCGTGTAGTCGAAGTTCTCATCGCCGGTGCCAAACTCATCAACAAAGGTACAAGTACCGCTGTTAGTAGAGGTGTCGCCGCTCGAGGGGTTACTTCGGTTAAGAGTGTAGCTGGCCTTAGAGAAGCTGGTGTCGTGCTCGAGGGTAGGGAACGAGTCTCCAATAGACAGCACCAGGTTCTGATACGAGACGAGCATGTCTCGGATGATGTTCTCGAGGGGCGTTCCAATCGTAATGGTGGTGCCCGAGGGAATTGAACCAATAGCGTCAGTCGTAACGTAAGAGAACGTAGTCTCAGCATCAACGCCAGCAGCCACAGCAATCTCAAAGTCGCCAGTCGTGGGCTCAGTGACCGTCACGTTAGCCGAGCCAGACGTAATCGTCTGCACCGGAGCGTCGTCAGCGCTAACAGTATACTCATCACCAGAGACAGCAACCGAAACGTTATCGCCAGCGAGGACCTCGCCCACCTTACCGCTGATAGCAGTGGCATTGGCGGCAATGGCCGTGTCCTGAGCAGAATCGTTAAGGACGAGTCCATCAACAGTAGTGTCCAGGTTATCAATCTGCGACTGCTGACTGGTGTTGGTTGTCGTGTTAGCCGAAATGGCCGTGTCCTGCGTAGTCTGCTGGCCCTGAATCGTAACGATATCGCTAGCGTTGTCAGCAATAAGACCGTTCTGCGTGAGCTGTTCGGCCTGAAGAGTATTGATATCGCCTGCGTTGTTGCTGATACCGCCAACAGCACCAGCAATGGCACTGGTGTTAGTAGCGATGTCAGCCGTGTTCTGAGCAACGTCAGCTTCGACATCATCCAAGGCGCTCTGATCAGCCTTACCGGAGATATCCGTAGGCGTCAGGGTAAAGTCACCCGTCAGGTTGTTGTAAGACAACTGGCCAAGGCCACTCGGGGTTGCGGTAAGAGCTCCCAGATCCGTAAGCTGAATACCTTCGTCGGGGGCCGGCGGAGGTGTAAGGTTCTTCCAGTTACCCGCGTCCTGCCATTCAGTGTCGCCGGTGTTAGCCCCTTCAAAGATGTAGGGCGTGTTGTTGGCACCGACAATAACGAGACAAGATTCAATTCGCTTCGTGGAAGCAATGAGGTCTCGTTCAGCCACGGTATCAACGCGCATGAAGCCTTCAATGGACTGATACTCTGCCTTAATCAGCGGAAAGTTGTTATTGGTAATAACCAAATCGCTAGGGAAATTAATAGGCATTCTTTAGTTTAACTCCAGTAGGTCGCCTACCTGATAAGCTTCAGGGAGGTCAGATTGTATGAACGTGTACAGTACGCCATTGATAATTTGTGTTCCCCGGTTAAGAAATGCACTCTTTACGTCCACCGAGTTGTTCAACTTAATTGTAGCGATGCCATCCCAATGGCATTGAGGCATCACAAAGTAAGTAAAGTTGCCAGTGGGCGCAGCGTTAGCTGAAGTGCAAGTAACCTGTCTCTTGGAGTTACTACTTGTGGTTCCAACAAGGTCGTTAACAATAGAAAGACCGTTGGAGCCGTTGAAGATACCTTGTGACCCACCGAAGTAAGTCAGGAATCTTACATTAATGCTATCCGAGTCGCTAAAGCCTCCTCCGTTAGTAGCGGTTCCATTAGCAGAAATAGAATATGAGCTTTGAAGGGGTGTCCCGGTAGCTCCAGGCGACACCGTAGACACATAATAAGTGCCCGTGATACTAGGGAAGCTAACCGTCTGGCTACCCGAAGTGTTCCAGGTAATAGAACGGTTAGCGTCGTCAACGTTGCTAGGATCATTGAAGTTTACAGCGCCGGCAATGCCGGTGTCAATGTTCCCTGCGTTGCCCTTAGTACAACTGAGGCTACTAATGTTATACGTACTCACCCCGTGGGTAGCAGTACCGGACAGCACGTTTCCAAAGTTAAGCGTAGGTGACTGATAAGTAATCAACAGGTTACGCCACATCTGCTCAAGGGTAGTACCTGGAGCAAACGCCTCGTTAGCCGAGATACCTCCAATGGTCTCCGTAGACACCAGCTCTTGAGTCAGCTCAGCAGATCCACCGGGGCCGCCGCCTCCAGTGGAGGTCACCGTAAAGGCGCCGAGGCCGTCGTTGGTAACCGTCGTGTCCCCGCCGCCCACAATGGACTGCACGGGAGCCACAGCAGCAGCCTGAGCCGCGTCAACCTTTTCATTAATCTTACTAGCCAGTGCGGAGTCAAGGTTACCCTCGTCTACCACGCCAGCGTTGATTGTCCAGGTGTCAAGGTCAACCCCGGACACAAAGATATCAACCTTGTCGCCGCCAGTGAGGTTACCACCACCGCCGCCACCACCGGAGTCAACGGGGACTTCAAAGTTGAAGCCCTCGAGAGAGGTAATCCGGTCTGCCAGCTCCTGTACGGAGCCAAAGACCTGGCCGATAGCAGCGTTGAGCGCGGCGCTAGTCACGCGAGTGCCAGCACCGAAATCCACAGCCTTGTTGTCCACGTCCTGCGATCGGAGGATGTGCAAGGTGCCGCCATCTTCGAAGTTCATGGGCGGTCTGGTGTATGCAACACCTGCCTTAGAGACCACTTGGTCTCCCGCGATGGGCGCGATGTTCAAGGAGAGGATAGATTGGTCAACAGTAATTTTACCGGCGGGGATCACAAAGGGATCGTACCAGTTGTTCCAAGTTACGTCAGCAACGGGGGTCCCGTCCTGAAGTGTAGTGTATCTGTAGTAGACAAACAGCTGACTCTTCTGAGAGCGAGTGTCGTCGAGTCCTGAGAGACCCGCGTAAGAATACCCAGGGGAGGGCGCGGTCTTCACGATCTCCAGGATGATTGAATTATCTAGATTTGGCATCTAGGTCCTTTCTTACTCGGGGATTGGATCAATAGAAGATCTACTTGTGCTCAGTTGCTGCGTGGCAGCTGCGTCTGCACTTGACATGGTACCGCTGTTCTGAATAAACAGACCCATGAGGACTTGGATAGCTGCGTCCTGCGAAGGGTAGATACCAATGTGCTTAGACTGATTAATCTTGAGGCTCCACTTGTCGTCGCTGGCCTTGTGAATAATAGTAAAAGACTTAACACCGCAGCGTCCGTGGACTGAGCTAGCCACGCGCTGCCATTTGGTGTCTGTTACACCATATACGTACTCGTCAGTAATGATACGCGAGTTAGGGTCGGCTGGGTCGGACAAAATGTATTGGCCGTCACCATCAACCAGGTAAGATCTAAGAGTCGGCATGTAAATGCTCCATTGTGTTTGTTTAAAAGACCCTCACCCCATCTCTGAGATGAGGGCCGGTCGTCAGCTCGTGCTGAGAAGTGTCATCGGGGGAACTTCATGAGGTATTCCTGGAGGTCTGCGACGATGGTACTGACAAACTCTTCGTCCCCAGCGGGGACCGTGTTTGTACCGACCATGAACAGCAGAGCTTCGAGGCAACCCTCAACAGACCCCGCAGTAGCCATGCTGAGCGCGTCACCATAGGCGACAAGCGCAGCACCGCGTTCCGCAGTAGTCTGATCCAGTGCGTAGAAGTACGAAATCGCACCTCGACGCACATCAGTCAGGATACTTTCGTCACGAAGCATCATAGGCTTCACGAGTTCGATCCTTTGTTCAACAGACAAACCTGTATAGGTACCAAAGAGATGCGAGAGCGCCGCGTCAGCGGCTTCGTCGTCAGTGAGATCAGTGGCAACGGCACCGAGGCCATAGCCAGCCGAGGGATCCTCACGGCGGTCACGAACCAAAGACCAGCGGAAGCCAGTCTGAGGGTCAATGCCGTTACGGACAATCTCAATGTCGGCATCACTGACCGACAGGTTTGCAACCATCTTAAACTTTTGTTCGATAGACATCAGTCCATCCCTTCTGCAACGCCGTCATAGCCGTTGCCGGAGAAATCCTTAACTGTACCGTTGCCTGCAACGTCAGCCATAGGATAGTAGATACGCATGTCCACGCCGTCTTCGCCATCACGCCAAGAACGAAGATCGACTGCAGTATTCATAGCCGTATGCAGCCGAGCAATCTCAGCCTGAGACAGATCGGACGTAAGCGTCCACTCATTCATCGACGTACCGCCACCGTAGGCAACGCTACTGAAGTCATCGTTGTACGATCGCATGCCGATGTAGGCATCAGCGCCATTGGCAAGCCAGTTCACGGGAACATTACCGTGCTGCATCTTAGACGCCAACAGCTCACCGTTAATGCTGACCTGCCAACCAGACGACGCGGTGATGAACCCGTGAGGGAACTTCTCTCCGTCGATCAAAGCCGACGAAGTAGGAGCCTGATTGATAATGGTCTGGTTATAGCTATGAGTGCCACCGTTAAGGAAGCTGTTATAGCTAGACAGGAATCGAGTCCAGTTACCCTGAGCATTCATGCCGAGCGACCAGGAGTTACCTGGGTACTTAGCGTACTGCCAGATATAAGCTCCGTTCTCGTCGGGCGTAAACACCCGCGTGGTCTCATCGTAGAAACCCTTGAAGTCAGTCCGCATCCAGTGCTGGGTAGCTCCCGTGGTAAGCGTACCATGACGAGGCAGCTTACCGGAGTCCTTACCAGTCCAGGTGTAGGTCATAGCGTTGGTAGAGTTGTTGTAGCTCTTATCGTAGCTGTCATACCAGATGTCGCTACCGGTGTTCCAATCTTCGTTGGAAGAGAAGGTCTGCATGTATCCGTAGTAGCCAGTCGAAGCGATGTCAAAGGACATCTCGGACGTAGTATACAGAGGATATCTCTTGGAGATCGAGCCATCAAAGCGGAAGTGTGCCGACACGGAGAACGCCGAGTTATCATCAGGATGCCAGTCTTCAGAGTTAATGAAAGTTCCTGGGATTCTAATGCGGTTATTAACCGAATCGAAATCAGCGCCGCTCGTGTGAGGGCCGGGCCACGGATCACCAGCGGGAGGGTTTGGATCGTTGGGCGCATCCCCGGAAGGCTGCGGCCAGATCTGCTGATGCTTGGCAAGGACATAGAGGTCAATGCCGTTGGTAGCAAAGCCGTCCACAAGGGCTCGTGAGCTCTTAGAGACAGGGTTGCCATCAACCGAGAAGACCAGGCGGTAGTCACCGTTACCCTGGTCAACGATCTCCCACATGAGATCGACATCAGACTTGTCAGCGGGGGCGTAGTTGTGCATCAACGAGCCCATGCCGCCAGCATAGGAGCTGGTGCCGAAGTACGGGTTGACCCAGCAGTTGTGACCGAAGACGTAGGAGTCGTCGCCCTCAACGTAGTAGCCGGTGCCAGAACCCACGTCATTATAAGTAGCCAGTGAGAACACTGGGCTAACGCCGCCCTCAACATAGAGGAAAGCGTGCCGGTAATAGTAAGTACCGAAGTTGGTGATGTTGACACCGCTGATGCTGACCTTGTCGCCGGGGCTCTTAAGCGTAGCGAACTTAACAGGTGCATCCACGGGACGGAAGCTGCCGGAGTCAGCCTGGAGGTTGCCGTTGGGCAGACCGTTCCAGTCATCCATGTCAGCATTCATCCAGCCGTAGCCAGTCTGAGTACCGTTGTCGTCACCGTAGCTGTAGGTGTACGGGATGTCAGGCTGAGGAGGCAGCGCGGTGCCACCAGCTTCAACCCACTCATCGCCATCACCGTCATAAATCCAGATAGTATCAGTGCTGTCGTTGATCGCCCACTGCCCAGCCGAGGCCGAGGGGAGGGCTGATTCATTACTGTAGTTACCCTTAAAGCTAGCGTTGAACAGGGGGTCGGTCTCTTCGGCATCTGCCTGCACGCCGACAAGATCCATCACATGCGTCTGCGTATCAAAGCGATAGGCAAACTGTTCAACAATAAATTCATTGTGTCCTTCAGGGAAGTTCGAGCTGGTCGAGAGCGACATCAGCCAGACATTCTCGTCAGGGTTCTGCGGGCCATTGCTGAGGCTACCGAAGTAACTCAGGGGAAGCACCGTCAGGTTGGTCTTATCGACAGCCGTAACGTCCATGCCATCCGTGTGGATGAGGTATCGTCCGGGAGCGATGTCAACCACGTTGTCCCAGGTGACTCGTGAGCGGTACCATGAGGCGTTGTTCGCATCAGCCTCGGGCTTAGTATACAGATTGAAGTACAGGTAGCCTGAGGTGACGTTAACAATAGCATACATACCGTTCATCGAGCCGTAGTTGTTGTTCGTGTGGTTCTGGTCACCGTAGAAGTACCAGTTGATCTTCCCGTTGGTGGTATTCTTGTAGTACCAGCCGGGAGTCACACCGAGGGGGTCAGCACTAGCCTGTTCCCCGTCCGCTGCGATGGCGACATTCGTAGACAAGAGAGTCTGTCGCGAGGTTGCAGCCACGACGGAGCCGCGGGGAACAAGTTCCCAGACGCTGCCGTTATATTTAATCACATCGTGTACGTCAGCTTCCAATCCCTCGATGATGCCAGCGACATCAACAAAGAACCAGTCACCGTTCGCTGGGCCAGAGAGATTAATGGAGCTACTAGCGGACGCATCAAGCGTGCCGTTGTAGTTACCACCGGTCAGCCCAAAAGCCAGCACCTCTTCACGGTACTGCTGCACAGAGAACCTGCATGAACGATCGGTGGAGTCATCCCACACCATAAAGTAATCATTTACACCAAAATTACCATTGGTCAGCAAGGGCAATTGGTCTACCGTTTTATCTGCCATGATATCTGCTCCTATTATTTACTGGACTTCTTACCCTTACAGCCCCAAGCTTTCCTGCTCAGATTATTGGGCGTGTTAGGATCATTTCTCTTCTTAGCTGGCAGGTCCTTCTTGATTCCAGCGGAGCGAGCGCAGTAGGCGTCACCCTTAGTGGTGCCGCGCTGAATGCGCTTGGTGCCATCCTTGGCTTTTCCTGCCTGACCATATGATACCTTCTTGGTGCCGGTCTTAGTCTTAACTGTCTTAGCTTTAGCCTTGCCCTTAGCGGGCTTACTGTTCTTCTTCGCCATGGTTTATCCTTATTGAAAGGCCGCCGCCCCCGGAGGGGCGACGACCCAGATCAAGAGAGAGAACACTAACGGACAAACCCACTGGACTTACCAGTGAACCTGCCCTTAAGTTCTATTTGAGTGATGTTAACAGGCGCGGGATAGTCTGAGATAATTTCAATGTCAGTCTCAGCAGCATACCCCATAATCTTACTAAACGTTTCGCCTTGTGTTTCGTACAGAGGCAGCGGAACATTGAAGCCGCCGACCAGTCCTATCTCATCGAGCTCAGCTGGGCTGAACTCCATGCTGATAGTCCTTCGTCCTCTGATAATCTTTTCCACTCTGTAGGATCCCGTGTTGAAGTGCTGGAGAGCCAGCGTCCTCAGCGAGGTAATCCCTTCAACTGCATTCTTGCGCTCGTCTCGGACGTACTGAGGGCTCAGGACGATTCTCATGGTGTACGAGGTACCCAGGATGAACGTACGGAACTGCCCGTCAGTAGTATAGTTACCTTGCAGTTTAATGGTAACCGTACCGTCGATGTTTGACACATCAAGGATCGATCCGTTGTCGTCATCGATGCTCAGCTCCATGTAGGTCCCGCTCAAGGGGTCCAACTGGTTGACATCGATGTAGAGCGAATCCACATTGAGGTTAGCGTAATAAGGAACAACAATAGTAGTCGTGTCATCTTCGCTGTCGTAGGTGACTCCACCTTCTGCCTCCCTAAGACGGACCTGGTGGTCGATCAAGGGGACAGCATGGTTTTCTTCGCGGAACTTTTGACGCTCCAAGTAGTACTTGTAACTCGTCTCGCCTTCAATCAGGTACTCATATCGCATGACATAGAACAGGTCGTTGTCGAACGAGTCGACGAACTCCACATCGGTGTCATAGATGTACCTAAAGAACGCATTCTGTGCAACCTCGGCACCGCTGTAACGGTTCGTATACATATACACAAACTTAGGGTTGTCAGCATCGAGCATCGCCATGCTATCGTAGCCTGGGATGATGCACACCTGGCCCCAGTTCTGGGGAAGGTAACTCGGGCACTGGAGGGAGACCTCGACTGCCTGGTTGATGGAGACTGTACTGTCGTTGAAGTAGATGTATGCTCGCTGCGGACTGAAGAAGTAGATCTGACTCCCTAGCAGCACCGGGTCAATCAATGGCGCAGTGCTGTAGAAGGCGGTAGGGGAGATCACCGCATTTGTCGGTGTGATCGTATTCTCTGATCCACTCAGCGTGAACTGAATGTCGGAGCCGGTGTTAACAAAGAGGTACTGCTGGAACGGAGTCATCGTAGTGACGGGTGCATACTTATTAGTAGACAGCCGCACATCGATGGGGTCCCGGTCCACGATGAACGAGGGGTTCTCTGCCCAGAAGTCGGAGAAGTCTCCGATGCGGGAGGAGAACACGGTGTCGTCCACCGAGAGGAACAGGCGGTCACGGAAGAAAGCCATGCTCTGGATAGGAGACTGGCGTCCTTCCTTGAATGCCTCGGGGCCGGGGTTTGTCTTAAGGTCACCCGACCGTCGTTGTTCAAGCTTAAAGTTATTAATAACAAACTGCTCGACCTTAGTCACCGGGTCAATGCTACCGATGCTAAAGATCTTAGGGAAGCGCTTAGCGTCCAGCACCGAGTACTCATAGGGAGTACGGATGAGGCGGACGTAAGGCTTATCGCTGTCGCTACGTACAATGTAGAACCCAGGAGGCTCACCAGCGTACGAGTTCTGAACAGAATAAATCTTACCCTTACCGTCAGGGTTAATGTCATCGTAGAGGGCAGCCAGCGTGGAGGTAACCTTGCCGGTCATGACGACAGGCGGGTTGTTCTGCTCAGCTGTGGCGCCACCTTCGGCGGTGTCGATGGCATAGTCAGACTCATTGGGAGGGAACTGGAACTCAGAGAAGTCCTCAAGGGCACCACCGAGGTAGGCCTTGCTGCTCTCGGGGTAGTCCCAGTCTTCCACTGCAATGTACTTAGCGATAGGGCCTTCGTCAACCGCAGGCCGAAGCTTCCAGTAGGCGTAGTCTTCGTACACCGTGGGAGGATCAGTCTCCGGAGGCTCACCCTGGTCAGGGTAAGGGAAGGGAGCGTTCTCGCCGGTCTCAGTCTGAGCAACGCCATCGTTGGCGCACGTAAAGATCAAGACCTCGTCTGCCAGGAGCAGCCCGTTAGCATCCGTCTTGTCATCAAGATCGGGGTTGTTAGTAGGGCTCTCGTCTGGGTCGTATCCGTATAGCTTAAGGTCCGTGCCCTGTTCCATCAAGGCAAAGACTGCATCGTTACGGATATAAAACTTAAACGGTACATAGATGCTGGCGTCACCAGCAGGGTCGACCGGAGTCGTGGTGAAATACGTCAGCTTCCGACCGAGGATGTCCTCGAAGAAGAGACGGTTTCTGTTATCGTTAGGATCTTGGTCATACTTGAAGTCGCCATCGAGGTCAACCTCGCACCAGTACGTGTCGCCCTGTGCCGGCATGACAATGGTACCATCGGTCAGCTGAATTCGACTGCCGACCTCTTCGTCATCGTCATCCAGGATAGGCGTAGGTGGATCACCTTCCAGAAGAGGACCGTTAAAGGTTTTCTCATCGGAGGTATACCCAGCTTGTACAAGTGAGTTGAGTATGATCAGCTGAGGACCGACGGTGATAGCCTTGAAGATATCTTCTGCTCGGTTCTCAGGGTTGTCGTTACCATAGGTGAAATACTTAAACATCTCCGTAGTAACTGTGAGTAGGTTAATGTCTGCCTCGTAGAACCCCTGGGCGCTGGTCCGGTAGACGCGGATCAGGTCAAACTGATTGGTCGCCTGGTAATCCAGGGCCACCAGGTAGCGCTGTGCATCTGAGATCTGCAGCCAGTAAAAGAAGTAGTCCGCATTGGGGCTACTGTTGGGCAGATCCAGGGTAGCGTAAGGGTTGCTATCGTCGAGGGTGCTATAGGTCTGGTCAGTGTAGCGACGGATGAACTCCGTGGGCGGGCGCTTCTCGGCGCTGCGCTCCAAGGTACAGAGGACGTTATCCAAATCCTCTGCTTCGTTCACGGCTCGCTTGGTTGGAGCCTGCCTCCCGACGCCACCACTAAGGGACGGGATAGCAATACGCTGCATCCCAGATGGGTACTTAGCTCGTGGGTCATAAGGTGGCATCAGTCAATTTCTCCAGGCGAGTTCCAGTAACGGAATCGCTCAGGGTTATTCTTAACGTTCCGAGTCATAGCACGGAAGGCGTTGTTCTGCATCATAAGGGTGTTGTAGTTCTTAGCCCGGGTGTCAGCACCCTTGGCCTTAGCACCGTAGAACGTCTCCAGCTGGCTGAGGTAGCCGTCGACCGCACCGTCGCCCTGTGAGAGCATCTGGTAGGTACGAGCCGCCTGCATGGTGATGTCCTTCTGTACCGGGGTGTCCATGTCTTCCCAGTCAACATGCAGAATGACCTCAAGCTGGTAATCCTGTTCGGGCTCCAGGTACTTGGTTCCATCAGTCAGGTTGTAGAGATAGGGAGCACCGCTTTCCCACCCTCGAGTAGTGATTCGAGCGCGGTAGATGTCCTCGCGAGATGACAGAACAGGGGTCAACATGTCGCATGACATAATGTCAGACAGCAAGTAGACCACACCCTGTGAGTCGGAGGTCATGGTACGGATAGTAATATTGTTAGCAAGACCACGCGCCTGTGCATCGATGGTCTTCTGGTCAAGGATCTGTTCTGCAATAGAAGTGTCGACACCCGCACTCCCGTCGAGGGAAGCTACGGGCGTCTCGCCACTCAAGAGAAGCATCTCGTTGATGGCGGAAAGCTTAGTATAAGCGCCCATGGTGTGGACTCCTTTATTAAAATGTTATACTGAAAGCCCAGCCACCCGGTAAGGGGAGGCTAGGCGCGGGGGCATCAGTCGCCTAGATAGCAGCGACCCGTCATGGAAGACGGCACAAGACAGGGGCCCCCGATTAAGGGGACCCCTGCTAGATCTTTTGATCACCTACCTTCTGTGTGCAATGGGGCCTACAATAAAGCCTTGGTGCTACTCAGAAGGATAGTATCAGACGGCCTTAACGTACTCGGGGCTGAGGCCCATGACCGCGGCGTTGGTGAGAGCGTAGGAACGCTTCGCAGCAACGGTGCCGCCGGTCATAGCGGACTTCATGACGAGCGAGACGCACTCGGGACGGAGCACGCCGGTGCCACCCATGACGGACGCAACGGTGAACACGGTGTTACGACGGATGTCGTCCACGGTGTCGACCTTGAGACCGGTCTGGTTGAGGCTCGCGACGGAACCCTTCTGCCAGATGATCGCGCCGACTTCCTGGAAGTCGCCGTTGTATCGGGCTTCGCCGATTTCCTGGCCGGTACCGCTCTGGTCCTTGCCAATGATGTGCTGCGACTTGATGATGGTGACACCCATGTAGGTGAGGCTGTCAGTCAGAGCGTTCATGCCCTGCTGCAGGCCGGCACCGAGGCCACCAGCGTCAGCGACGCCGCCGAAGTAGGGACGACCAGCGCCACCGACGAGGTCAGCGCTCTCGCGCGCGACACCGAGGGCACGGATGTCCTGGAAGGTGCGGGGCGTGACCGCGCAGTAGATGCCTTCCGAAGGAGCGTTGATCTCCTGCAGGTGAATGCAGAACTCTTCGAGAGTCTTGAGCAGCGCGAGCGCCGCGTCAGCACGCTGCGTGTCGTTACCGTCGCCAAGGAACTGGAGATCGGAGTCGAACGAGGTGTCGAAGATGGGAGCGTTCACCAGGGTGTTACGCCACTTGGTGTTGTCGCCGGCTTCGCCGACGGACTTCAGACGGGGATCCGACGAGATGAGGACTTCGCCACCCGCACGGGCGAGGAAGGAGCCGACCTGCATGTCTCGCGCGTTGGCGAGGGTCTGACCAGCCTGGCGGGCGAGTTCCGAACGGTACTCCCACTGGGTGATCATGAGGTCGACGTTGTCAAGCTCGAAGTGCGAGGCGATGGGACGGGCGTCGAGCGAGACCGCGAAGGTCGTCGAAGCACTGTCCTCAATGCCACCCACGAGCTCCTGACCAGCGCCCCATGCGGGCATCATGGCCACGGTACCGGTGATGGGGAATTCCATCACTCGGCCGCTGGAGATGGTTCGGCTTTCCACGAGGGGCTCGAACATTCGGTACTGATCGAAGGCACGCATGACTTCGCCAGACCAAATAGGAAGCCACATCTTGTTATCACCAGCGGCGCCGCCGGTGGTGGGTGCAAGACCGGCGGGAGTCTGGCCGGAGCCATCCCGTCCGTACATAGGAGCTGAAGCGTAATCAACATTAGTTCCAATACCAGCCATTGTATTATTCCTTAATACGATTTTTTAACACGAACAAAAACATTGCATCTGATCTATGTAGTCTTCTGCGGTTATCCCCGGCAGGGGGCCGTATCTATTCCCTTGGTGAGAGGAGGCCGTAGCGTCTTCACCGGAGGGTGTTGATGTCAGTGCGACTAGCGCGATCAATAAGGGCGGGCTGAAGGCTCGGGTCCTTAGATGCAGCATCGATGGCAGCATAATAATCTGCCTTAGATGTGAAGCCAGTAACTACTTCCCGACCAGCTGGGTTAGCGGCGTAGCGCGGAGCCTCACGAGGTTCCGCAGCCTTGACGCTTTCCGTAGTGCTAGCCTGGTCGTACATACCAGCCAAGCCTCGAAGAGTTGCCTCGCTGGCTGAACCTGCGAGCCCAGAGTTGATGGCAGCACGCTGCCCCTCGTCCAGGTTCTTCGCAGCCCAACCAAAAATCTTCGAGAGACGGTCGGAGCCGCCAACGATTTCACCAGCGCGGGAATACTGATCCCGCATCTTGGCTCGCTGACCCTCGACCATAGAGTTAATGAGTGACTCAGGGATGCCCCGCTCGACAAGCGATGCCTTGGACTCATCAGAGATGGAGCCAGTGCGCATGATTTCCTGCGTGTACTGGGCCATCTCCTCGTCCTTAACAACAGAATTATCAACAGGGACTTCCGGCTCAGGCTCAGCCACAGGCTCATCGGGAACGCGAAGTTCCTCAACGACAGCGGCAGCCTCTACCGGAGTTTCCACCACTGGCTCCGCAACCGCTTCTGCAGCGGGCGCAGCGCCATTGGCATGGAAGTTCTTCTCGAGCTCAGCATAGGCTGCTGCCATAGCGGCAACAGACTCTGCAGGGGTAGCTCGCTGAAACTTCTCGGGGATGTTACCCGTCGCCGCCTGTCCTTCGGCCGCCAGCTGAGCGTTATACTCAGGGGTACCAGGAGCAGGGGGAACAGGAGTGGCCGGGGTCTCAACGCCCGGCGTGGGGATTTCTTCAGACATTGTGTTCTCTCCTTACTTCACTTAATCTTCTTCATAAACTTCTTGGTGCTGTCCATCAGTTCGATGTACTCGACATCACCATCAACTTCAAACGTGCCGTCGTCGTCAGCATCAGGGATGCCAGCGAGGACGCAGATCTTCTCGAGCATGACGGGACCGAGCTGCTCAAGCAGTTCCTCGGTGGGCGCCTGCCGGATGCCGGCGGTCACGTCAGTGTATTCAACGTTAGCCATTATGATTTCCTCTTTGCTTTACCACCGGCTCCATTGCGGGCTCGGTTGGTGCTTCTAGATTCAGTAGTAGTAGATCCGTCTCGCCTGTGGGAAACATCAGGTCCACCCTTACCCATGATACCACGCTTACGTCGGTCAGCAGCAAGCTCTCGCTTGTACTTCTTACGTGCTGGGGTACCGTGGTACTTGGTGTCGTAGTTCTTCTTCTTCTCACGAGCTTCAGGATTGTTTTGATAATAAACAGCACTCTTGCTTTTTCCCTTAGCCATCACATGCCTCCCTGTACGGGAGCTGCGCCGCCGGCCATGACTTGTTCCATGACCTGCGGTGCCATACTAGCAACGGCCTGGCCTGCGCCCTGACCGACTGCCTGTGCGACACCCTGGCCAGCTGCGCCCTGGACTTCCAGTGCGGACTGCTGCTGCATCATCTGTTGCTGCTCAGCCTTGACATCATCTTCAGACTTAACCCAGTTGCGGGAGTCGAAGCCGAGGGCAGAGATAAGGGACTTGCCATACTCATCCCACTTGAACATCTGTGCTGCTTCGGGCGGGAGGTTACGAACCATCTCACCCATCTGCATCAGCTTCTGCAGGTTACTGTCCTGAGACAGAGCCTGGAGGCCGGTGACGATGTCCAGTGCGATCTTACCATCGGGTGCGAACTCAGCCTCAAGAGCCTCGTCGATGTCACCCTGGGTAACCATGTTGTAAATACATCTCTTAACCATAGGAACCAAGAGGTCTCTGGCGATAGAGCTGTATGCTCCGCCGAGGACGTTCTCAAGTTCCTGTCCGATCATTCGAACCTCAGTAGCAGTGACTCGTTCTGCTTGTCGGATGCCGCCGGCCGTCATGAGGAAGGCTTCCGCCACCTCTCGCCGCATCATCTCGACTGCTTGCATCGTCTGCTGGATCTGAGGGTTCATCGTCTCCGCAGGCGAGATCACATAGGTGTCCTCGTTGCGGGCTGCAATCCACTCACCATTCTGTGCCGACGCAAGGTCGGTAAGCTCAGTGACTCCGGTAGGGCTGACGCCCATGAAGAACGTGGAGGCAGCGGCCATGCTCTCGATGAGGCTACGGGTGTAGACCTCGAGGGTCTTGATGTCACCGTAGATCTCTTCGCACTTAGCGCGGCCGTAGTTCTCGCTGACCATGGTGTTCCATCGGAGGACAGCGTAAGGGAATACCTCATACTGTCCATCCTCCACGAGGTTGCCGTCGGAGTCTTCCTTACGAGCGTACCAGATGTCGTCCTCACCGAGGACGTACCGGCAGTAGATCGTACGGAATCCCTGTCGCTCCCAGATGCCCGCGTCGTAGATCTGCTGGCTGTCATAAGGCAGCGGCGTCTCGTCCGGCACGAACTCCAGGTGGATGAACTCAATGAGATCACCCACGACATCACGGATCACCACGTAGTGGTCATTGCGAATAGTTCTAAAAGTATAATCATCCTGCAGCTTCACCGCTACGTCGCCAACTACAATGAGTGACTGTAGGGCTTGGAAGAAACTGTCACGGATGTTCTTGCTGCTGAGCTTCTCGTACACCTGGTACGACATGGCTTCGAGCAGCTGCTGTGCGTCGGGTGGTGCCTCCTCCCCTTGCTTAAGAGTAAACTTAAAGAAGGGAAGATCGTTAAGTGGGATCAACGCACTCAGCATACGAGATGCTAGGTTGGTGATCCCACGCCCTGCTACGGATGAGTAGGGCTGATCGAGTTCGAACTGTTCAGACCAGTTCTGAGGAGGCATAAGGTTAGGGATAGTAATGGCAGCGATATCTCGTGCCCTATCCAGCTTAGAGTTCCGACGCATGTCAAGTTCCCGGAAACGATTTGCGATCGTGTCGTCGGGGACCAATGCGAGGTTACTCATTCAGGTCTCTCCCCACCCTCTTGCAGAGAGTTATAGAAGTCGAGGACAATGTCATTGTCTTCTTCTTCGAGGTCCGTATTGATAGCTTCAACGTTGTCGCTCAGTGCAGACTCCATGTTCTCCAGGGCGTTGGCTTCGTTCTCACGAACCTTATCCTGTCGCTGGATCTCTGCTTCTTGTCGCGCAACGCGAGCCTCTTCCATCTCATTCATCATTCCCATCTGTCGCTCTTCTTGAGCAGACAGGAACTCTCGTTCTTCTTGCTGAAGTCGGGCGTATGATTCTTCGTCCATACCGCCGTCGATCTTCATTTCAGGTGCGCCCATAAGTGAGCTCCTTATTCAGGTCGTGTAGATTTGAAATCAATGTCCTTGACCTTACGCTTACCGCCGATACCACCGGAGAGCAGACGATACTTAGTAGCGTCGTACTCTTCTTCGGCAGTGCGGATGCCAGCGTTGAGTTCCATCACGGCGTCTGCCGTACTGTTCTCGCTGGCTTCCTTCATGCGTGCTTGTGAGGCCATAGTGTTTGTCTTAGCTTTCTTAGCTGCTTCCGCTCGGAACTGGTCAGTCCCGTCAGCAACTTGATCTGTAGCAGCAGCTGAACCATAAAAGATTTTACCATACGTGTCCCGCATGGCAGCGATTGCATCGGGAGCAAAGGCATTAGCTCGCCCGGCAGAGCCGGCTGAGTCCATGCCACTTCTCTCGTAGTCGTAACCAATTTCAGCGGTAGCCATGTACGTAAGATCATCAGCTGAGATCCCAGTCATGTCAGACAAGATGAAGTTCATGATGTCCTGCCTATGGGCACGAGTGTTCTGCCGCTGTTCTGTAATAGTCTCCATCTGGTAGTCCCAGCCGCCTTGTTCGTTGCGGCCTTTGGAATAGTCATACTGAGCGCGGCCCGCATGATCCGTAACAACCCGTTCATATTCATGGGTCGTGCTAGAAAACATACCGAAGCCGGACTCGACATCATCCCAGCTATCGTAACCGTGGTCCTTAGCATAGAGCTCCTGGGCCGAGGCAATCTGCCTATCGAATTCATCATAGTAATGATCGATGTTAGGGTTCAGCCTCTCGAAACCAGTTTGGTTATACTTAAAGGAAGTACCCTGGGCCTCGTCGACCGCCTCATTGGCGGCGCGGATCTTCTTCTTAGCCGCGCTGAAGCCCTGGATCCTACGATCCAAGTTAGCTTGAGCCTGGGCAACGGTTGTGACTGTAGAGTTAGGGACACTGATGCTCTGGGTCTCTTCAAGACCGTCGGCTCGGGAGGCTTCCGCTTCCTTGAGCTTACGATCAGCATAGCCCTCGCGCATGTTTCTCAGACCAAATTCCTGGAAGCCGGTAACCGCCGTCTCCATCTGTGCCTGACCCATCTTGCCCCAGCTTTCACCCTTCTTGGTCATGAGACCCTTCAGGTTATTAACTTTGCCAGTGATGGTGTCCACAATGTCACCGCTTAGGCCGTGCCAGTCTTTGTCGAAGTAGCCCATGCGGCCAGTTCTTGTGCGAATGTCACGGGCTGCCGATGCTTCGTTCCACATCCATCCACCATTGGGATCGGCGCCTATGGTCCGTGTAGGAGTCCCTTGATTCCTACGGGGTGCATTAGTAAAAATGCTGTTGGGTGCATAAGGTGTTTCATCTGCCATATTTACTTGTCCTTACTCATAGATTCTAGGATTGCCAGAAGATCAATCATCCCCTGCCGCTTCTGGGCCCTTGCCATCAGCTCCTCGGGGCTTTCGCCCTCGCTTAGCTCCAGGCTTGGGATCCTCTCCCGGACATACTTGACTACATCCGGATGTACGAAGGGTCTCGAGCTCATTCTGCAACTCCTCAATATCATTAAGCATACTCATAAAAAGAATGCGCACATCGCTGTCGCTGATCTTACTGATCCCGCGAACGAGCCGCATCCTAATCGACTTCATGTCGTTCATACCCATAGTGTTGTCTCCGAAGATCGAAAAAGAGAGACCCGGCGTTAGCCGAGCCTCTCCCTTGATCAGTTCTCTGTGGTGTCAATTATTTCACAAGCACCACCAGTGCAGGCGAAGGCCTGTCCACTCTTGGTGTTGTCTTCTAATTCATATTTGCTGAGCAGCTCCCAGTTAACTGTGGGCATGGCTGCGTCCAGCGCTTCATACTCTTCCTTGGTGATGGCTTCGTACGGAGCCTGCTGGTACACATGGTCTGACTTCGGGAGGAAGGACAGACCCTGCGCAACCTTCCAGACATGGTCCGTGTAGAGCTTAGCTCCGAGGGCCATGAACTCGTCAGGCTTGTACGTAATAGTCACCGAAGGGTTGTGGTCGGTGTAATGCTTCTTACAGTCGTACCACTTATCCATCTGCAGATCAGCAGACGGGTCCTTGACCTCTCGATCGATACCGATAGGGAAGTCAAAGACGTAGGTGTTATCAGGGTTGTTCACACAAGGTGCGCCGGGGATACCGGCATCCATCATCAGCTTGCACATTGGATCCTTCTGATCCATGCGGGCGCGTCGGATGTAGTACTGACTCCACCGCTCGTGGATGCCGGAGCTGCTGTCCACAAGGCACGACACCGTACCGCTGGGCTTCACCGTAGTGACTGCAGCGGGTCGGTTGATACCAAGGAGGGCAGCGTAGCCGTCGGCCATCTTGTTTGCACGGTTGCGGAAGAGGTTGTACTCATGAGGCGTAGGGTTGAAGTCGGCGATCCCAGTCAGGCTAACGCCTAGCAGGGCTTCCTCTTCAGTGTTCTCCTGCCACTCATCACGGAGGTAAGGGAACTTGGTACAGGTAGCCTGGATACAACCGATAGCGGTAGCCGCTTCGATCTTCTCCAGCACTGCGTCAACCTCGTCGCCCTTACGGAGCACCACCTCGGTCAGATTACAGAACTGCATAGGTCGCAGGGTAATCTCACCGCAGGGGTTAGTACCAAAGTTGTGGTCAGGGTCACGCTTGATATCCTTGGAGCACAGCTGAGCTGCCTGCCTGTTGAAGATACCTCGTTCGCCTGAGTAGCTACGGTAGATGCGAGTCCACTCGTCCATGAACTCATCCATCTGAGGCTTGTCCTCGTACACTGCGCTGTTGTTAGCGAGCGCACGATAGGGGTGAGCCTCCCACCAGCTACCACTCTTGGCGTTGGCCATCTCCACGTCGTGCAGGTCGGAGAGCGAGATCATTGCTGATCGACGCACGCCGCCCACGATGACGCTGTTGGCGATGACGCATGCCATGTCGTGGATTTCAATGGGGCGCAGTCGCCGGCCCCTCGCCCCGTAGATTGTCTTGGTAATAAACCGAAGGCAATCTTCCAGGGGCTCAGGACCAGAGGCACGCCCTCCGAAGGTCTTAAGTCGAGCACCCGCTGGTCGGACCCTACTAAGGTCCCAGGTCGGGTGCTTGCCTGAGAGGAGGTCGCTGAGGAGATGCTTAACAACATCAGCCCAGCCTTCCTTACTATCCTCACAGGAGATGACCGCACCGTCCACGCGTTCAATGAACTCGGGGACTGCGGGCCACTTGTCTACCACTCTCTTCTCAACCGAGTAGCCTACGCCCGTGCCATTCATAAGAATGTACAGGAGCTCGGCCAGAGCGACCGGGGAATCGAGATCGAGATAACTACAGTTAAAGATACAGACGTTGTCACGGTCAGCCGCTTGGCCAGCCGTCATCAAGGAGCGCATGCTAGGCATAACGTCCCTGTTGTAGACCATATCCTTAATGCTTAGGTTCAGCTGAGGCATACCGTTGGCCTTGGCCTGGCTACAAAGCCAGTCCCACCAGCGGTCAACAGTCTCTGACCAGTCTTCTCTTCGTCCCTGATTGTCGTCCCATCTCGAGTACTTAGACAGGTGAATAAACTTACTGAATTCATTCCAGTCGCTAGGATACATATCAGGTTCCAGTAGAGCCGAAGCCACCCGCGCCGCGGGCAGTAGAAGTGAGGTCGTTAATAGAAGTCATCTGTTCAGCGCCGCCCTGCCAGCAGGGGACGATGACCAGCTGAGCCACACGGTCGCCAAGCTCGGGGACAAAGCCCTCGAACTTGAGCTGGATCTCACCACGGTAGTCAGAGTCAATGACTCCAACCGTGTTCTTAAGCTTGAAACCCTTAGCGCCGAGGCTAGACCGGGGGACAATCATGCCCACCCAGCCTGGCGGGATCTCGGCGTAGATGCCAGTCCCGATGACCGAACGACTCTCCAGGGAGTATGCGTACAGGTCATAGCCGCCAGACGTAGAGGTCGCCCGTTCCAGGGGCGGCCCATCGCTCACATAACGGAGCTTGTTTGACTCGAAGGTAGTCGATTCAATGCTATAATTATTACCACCATCGAAGGTGTTTGACTCTACCGTAGTAGAGCTAGGGTTCT
>ERZ1048872.873-NODE-873-length-29062-cov-7.583652_pt1 | contig 29062 bp, 21 predicted proteins | sample MGYA00383100_ERZ1048872 | MGnify/ENA primary metagenome ERZ1048872 (study PRJEB29581, sample SAMEA5548370) | metagenome | biome: marine; feature: coastal; material: water | depth 50 m | study: Short-term variability in the microbial, nano- and picoplankton...
GTAGCTCAGGGCTCTTTTAAAAGCCGCTCAGGGCTGTTTATTTAAAAGCCGCTCAGGGCTGTTTATTTAAAAGCCGCTCAGGGCTGTTCTTCAACAAATCCTGCCCAAGAGCTCATGTAGTCGACGAATTTATCTGACAAACCTTCCTGGCGCAGATGCGCTGCGCTAACGGGTGTTTCAAGCGGCACAAAATGCTGATTATTTTGATATTGGTTTGGAAAATCATGGTGAATAATCGCTGCTCTGCCTAGCATAATCCAGTCAACATCTAACGATATTGCTTGCTCCGCTTCTTCCGGTGTTCTAATTTTGCCAGCGATGCCAAGTCTTACATTATGCCTTTCCAGCTCGGAGAAATAAGACAGTAAGGAACGCCCCTGAAACTCATCCTCAGCCGGTTCCTTGAAAACATCCCATAAAGACATGTCCAGAAAGTCAATCTCGGCCTCAGCCATCAGCTCGCCGGATAATTGGATGATTTCGGCCAATTTCATGCCGAAACGCTCCGGCGAGAGGCGTATGCCCAAACAAAAATTCGCGCCGCAACGTTGACGAATGCCCGCGATGATCTCGCGGATAATCCTAGCGCGGTTCTCCAGAGACCCACCATATTCATCTGTACGTAAATTAATCTCACTACTCAGAAACTGACAAAGGATGTAACCGTGGGCACCGTGAAGTTCAACGCCATCAAATCCTGCTTTTTCGCAACGAACAGCAGCCTCAACGAAATCGTCGATGAGTCCTCGTACTTCATCATGAGACAAACCTCTAGCGCCGGTTTCATCATTATCGGAGGGACATACAGGCTTGCCCACAATATCAGCAGGAGAACGCATGCCAGCATGATGCACCTGACAAATCGCTACACTATCATTAGCCTTTATTTCCGCAGCAAGTCGACTTAACCCCGGTAGCTGTTCGTCATCGAACACCCCAAGCTGACCCGGAAAACCCTGCCCAACCGCTTGCACGTGCGCAGCACAAGTCATTGTCAGACCAAACCCGCCTTTCGCGCGCATCGTTAGCCAGTGATACTCCTCTTCTGACAATTTACCGTCATCGTGACTTTGTGAATTTGTTAGCGGCGCTAACATAAACCGATTTTTCATTTCGGGCCCACGGATAAAATCCATCGATTCAAACAACTTGCTCATATTGCTATTTCCTTTGCTTTTAAATTATTTAGCGTAAAACCATTCTGCTTGCATTGCGTTATTGGCTTTAGTCATCGTCTTTTAATCAGAAAATACCCGCGAATTAATTCGCAACCCAAGTGGGTGGAATGCACACATGTGGCGAAACAGTTTCAATTAATTGTTGCATGACACCCGGTTCTTTTATCGCCTGTCTCACAACGTAACCATGAATTTTTTCAGATTGCTCGAGTGTTAACACATCTGCAAAACTGGCCATGCCCTTGTTCTTAAGCATGCCGCCAATCACGATTGCGGCCCAGGCTTCGTGTGTTTGTTTCGATGCATGTCTTAGATCAGGCAGCAGTCCAGCGCTGACAGCCGCGGGTCCATGGCACACGAGGCAATGGACATTGTACAGAGACCATCCTTCATCGATTTCTGCGTCTGACATGACCGGCGCTTTGAGCGATGGTTCAACGTGTCCAGCCTTAAATACTCTCACGGGCATTGTGGCAGAACCCTCAAGCTTAAAGGCAAGCAAGCGACCGTCGTTCTCGTAATCGAGGCTGTCGAAACTCATGCCAAAAATACCACCCGCGCCAGCCATCACAAGCACATATTGCTCACCATCGAGCTTATAGGTAACCGGTGCAGCCATAACCGCCGTTGGCGCGCGCATTTTCCAAAGTAATTCACCTGTGTCATCGGCGTAAGCGCTGAAATCACCTGAGCCGTTGCCCTGAAAAACAAGTCCACCGGCGGTGGAAAGCACGCCGCCATTCATTGAGGTTTCGAACCGTTTTTGCCAGACCTGTTCCTGTCTTACCGGGTCCCAAGCTGTTAGTTGAGTAGGCGAGCAAAATTTAAAAGTGCCGAAGGCGGAATCCGCCATGCGTCCGAGTGTCGCCCAGTCCTCACCAGTATTCCATCTGTTCGGAGAGTACTGATAGTCTGTATCAGGAATGAACGGGTAAACCATCTCAATCGTTGGTATATAAACCAGGCCCGTGTCTGGACTGTAGGACATTGGATGCCAGTTGTGGCCGCCCGCGGGACCCGGCATTACAAAGGCCATTTCACTTGACCAGTCAGCTTTCCCTGTTTCGACGGGTCTGCCTGTCTCTAGGTTGACGTGACTCGCCCAGTTAATCGGCGTGTAATTTTCGGCGGATATCAGCTCACCTGTTGCGCGATCAAGCACATAGAAGAAGCCATTCTTTGGCGCCTGCATAATCACTTGACGCGTTCTGCCTGCTATCTCTATATCCGCAAGAATCATGTGCTGTGTTGCAGTGTAATCCCAACTTTCACCTGGCGTGGTCTGGTAGTGCCATTTAAGCTGACCATCGTCAGGGTCTACTGCGAGAATGGAAGCAAGGTAGAGGTTGTCGCCACCGCCAGGGCTTCTGGTAGCCCTGTTGTAGTTTGATGCGTTGCCCACACCAACATAAAGCAAGTCGAGCGCGGGATCATAAGCAAACGAATCCCACACGGTACCGCCTAAACCGGTTTCCCAGGTTGAGTCTTCCGGCCACGTTAGTCTCGCGCGCTCCAATGCTGGGTTTTCGAGCGCCAAGTCGGGATGCGGCGGCACTGTGTAGAACCGCCATAACATATCCCCGTTGTTTGCGTCGTAAGCACTGAAATAGCCACGCACGCCAAGCTCTGCGCCACCATTACCAATAATCACCTTACCCTTGATGACCCTGGGAGCCCCTGTAATTGTGTAAGGTTTGGACTGGTCGACTGTGATGACTTGCCACAGTTGTCTGCCATCTCTGGCATCTAGTGCAATCAGGCGCCCATCTATGGTGCCGACGTAAAGTTTGCCCTGCCAGATCGCTAGACCACGATTGACAACGTCACAACATGCATTTCGACCCGCCTCTCCTGGTACTTGGGGATCAAATGTCCAGATTTCCTCGCCGGTCCTGGCATCAACGGCAAAAACCTTGCTCCATGAGCCAGTCGTATAGATCACACCATTAACGACGATCGGCGTAGCCTCAAGACCACGTTTAGTACCCGTTTTATAAACCCAGGCAAGCCCAAGGTTATCAATATTTGACCTGTTTATATCTGACAGCGGACTGAAGCGCTGCTCGCTATATGTTCGGCCATGGGACAGCCAGTTCTCAGGCTCATTGTCCGCCTCAACAAGCCTTTGGCCGTCAACCGCAAGCGACTCAAAAAAACGCACCGGGGCATGACGACTGTTTTGACCTGTGTTTGCGACAATATTCGAATCGACCAAAGTATTGGCCCTGTATTGGTCGCTTACCTCTGCTGCATTGGCCAGCAAACATTGGAAAAAGCAAATAGCACCCACTAACATCGGTTTCATTAGATAACCTGCTTAAAATTTGGAGGATCATAGCAAAAAAGAAAACAAGTACCTGCAGGTACCGCTACATTTACGTGACATTTTCTTGAACACGTTCGGTGTATATTTCGATGCTAGCGAAACAAAACCTGAAAGTATGCCAATGATCTATATAATGTCCCAAAACAAGACCAAGTGCGCCCACTGATGCAAGAACATCCCTACCCGGCCTTTCGTCTCGGAGACGTGCGTGGCATCTATCCCGACGAGATCAACGAGCCTTTTGTTGAAAGTTTTGCCAAGGCGTTCATCAGCCATTTCGAGCTCGAAGGCATCATTGCTGTAGGCAGAGACATGCGAGAAAGCAGCCTGTCGCTCCAACAGTCGCTGATGGACGGCATACAGCAATCTGGCGTGCGCGTGCACGATTTAGGCCTTTGTACCACTGAACTCGGTTACTTCGCCTCGACGATGAAAGGCATTGCAGCGACGATCATCGTCACCGCTAGCCACAACCCCGGTATTTATAACGGTCTTAAGTGTGTTCTTCAAAATGGCATTGCGGTCACGTACGACACCGGACTTGCCGACGTCGAAAAAATCATGTTTCAGATGGCGCATCAACAGGACGTTTCACTTGAAATTAACAGTCAACTCGATGAAGGTATAAGCGAACGATTACCGCAAGATTTACACCCCGCCTACATCCAGTTTCTCAAGACTCAATTTCCAATAGACACGCTCAGCGACGCGGCCCTTGCGCTGAATGGACTGAACGGAACGGCGGTAACGCTTGCCGGAGCGTTAACAAAGGAACTGGAATTACCCGTCACTTGGTTCAGAAAGCTGCCGGGGCCTATCCCTTCGCAGGGTGCCGACCCGATGAACCCTATGCTGACCCGTCAGATGAAAAAGTACATGTCACATGAACGCTATGACCTTGGAATTGCGTGGGATGGAGATAGTGATCGATGTGTGTTTTTCGATAGTTCAGGCGACCTGATCCCCTCGTATTACGTGATCGGTTTGTTGGCAGAATCATATCTGCAACAGTATCCAGGCGCGGCTATCGTTTTCGATACAAAATTGTGTTGGAACACGGAGGCGGTCATCGCAAAGTACGGTGGTCAAGCCGTGCGATCCGAAACAGGGCACGCATTTATGAAACGGAGAATGCGACAAAGCAATGCGGTTTATGGGGGAGAACTTTCTTCGCATCACTTTTTCGGAAACTTTCATCATTGCGATTCCGGCATGATGGCGATGCTACGCATGCTGCAGATACTTAAACGGACTGATGCGACCATTAGCGAACTGGTCGCGGGCATCCGTCAAAACAATGCCTGTACGCCCGAAATCAGTCTCAAACTAGATGAATCAGAACGTGCTTTCAGTGAACTTGCTGATCATTACTCAGCCAACGCGACCACTGTGGGTACCTTTGATGGATTACACTTTAACTTCGACGATGAGTGGCGTTTCTCTATGACACGTTCAAAAACGGAACCGATGGTGAGGTTTAATTTTGAAACCCGTGAAGACGGAGATGGCTTGCTGGCCAGTGCTACTGATGTGATTGATAGAATTTCACCTTTTATCGCCGATGACACCAAGATTGCCGATCTTTTGTTCATTCAGTAATAAACAGAGCGGCAAGGCGCGGTAACCCATGCACAACAGCAAGATTTTTCCTCTCTCGATACCGACCCTGCTGCGGCCAGATCTGAAACAGGTTTTCAACAGTAATTTCTACGGGCAGAAATTGCTGGATATTTGCGTTGTCTAAAAGCGACCCGAAATGATTTGTGCGTGTGTTAGCATGAAGAAAAATCATTCCTGAACTTGCGGGAATAAACCCGTAGAACTGGCACCCTGATAGCCACCGAGTGGAGAAGAAGACGTGAGCGAACAAACCAAAACAGCAGACAATACAACGAATCAACCGAGCAGGGTTCCCGATAACGAGCGGTTGCTCAACGCCGTCAAATATCATGGATTAGCTTTTCTCGGTGCAATCACGCTTTGGGGTGCTGCGGATGCATGGGTTCAGAGTTCAGAACTGTTTCTTGCAACGATTATTTCTGTACTCAACGCCTTTGCGGCGGGTTCAATCATTTCCATATTGTTTCACGAGTGGGGTCATTTTATCGGGGCTCGCATCGCTGGCGCGTATTCCCCCATGGTACCCAAACCGACCGGGGCGTTTATATTCGGGTTTAATTTTAAAAAGAACTCTAACGACCAGTTTTTATCGATGAGTCTAGGTGGACCCGTCGCAAACTGGCTACTTGTACTGTTAGTTTTCACATTCATTCCCCTTGATTCAGCCGGCAGGGCCATGCTGCTGGCTGTCACCCTTGCGAATGCGATATCAGTCTGCGTTTTCGAATTACCGATCATCAAAAGAACGATGGATGGTGGCGACCCCGAATCAGAGCTTAATGCAGGACTCGCTGATGGCAGCGGTGACCGAGGCAAGGTTTGGGGCTACGGAATTGGCGCCCTCGCCTGGCTGTTAGTCATCTAACATGTGACCTTTATATCGGATGCACAAACCACGGAGCAGAAATTTTGAAAATTGAAATTCACTACTGCGCGCAATGAAACTACAAACCCGAAGCGGTCAGTTTGGCTGCTGAAATCAAAGCAGAATATGACGTAGATGTGATGTTGTTTCCCGAGGGGAAAGGAATATTCGATGTGCTAGCTGACGGCGAGATGGTTTATTCAAAATATAACACCGGCCGTTTTCCCCAACCGCAAGAGGTTAACAAGCAACTGCAGCGCAGACACAAAGACTAACAAGAACGTTATCGATTGAAAGGTAAATCCTCGACATCGACGTTTCCGCCTGTTAGCACGAGTCCCACGCGCTGACCTTTAAACACATCAGGGTTCCGAAGGACCGCTGCGAGCGTGACTGCCGAGGAAGGTTCAACGACCTGTTTCAGTCTTGACCAAACTAAAACCATGGCGTCGATGATCTCATCCTCGCTCACAAGCAAGATATCTTTGGCTGAAGATCGAATCACCTCAAAGTTCTTGACGCCGAGCACAGTTCGCAGCCCGTCAGCGATAGTCGAGGGCGTGTGCGATTCAACTCTCACCCCAGTCTTAAAAGACCTGTAAGCGTCGTCGGCACCGGCAGGCTCAGCGCCGTAAACCGGCAGGTTGCCATCAACAGCTAAAATACAACCCGCGAGCAAACCGCCGCCGCCAACGGGTGTTACGATGCAGTCTAGGTCATTGACCTGCTCTATAAATTCCAGACCAGCGGTTCCTTGACCAGCAATCACGAGTTCATCGTCATAGGGTGCGACCACCTGGCACTGCTTGTCCTTAACAAGCATCGCCAACGTCGTTTCGCGTGCCTCTAGGGTCGATACGCATTCGATGATTTCAGCGCCGTAGTGTTTGATCGCTGCCTTTTTCGATGCCAGCGCATTTTCAGGCACCACAACCCAAGCCGGGATGCCACGTAATTGAGCGGCTCTTGCAAGCGCGGCGCCGTGATTACCGGAAGAATGAGTAGCGACTCCGGTTTGTGACTGTTCGTCATTCAGCGCGAAAACTGCATTTGCAGCACCCCGCGCTTTAAAAGCGCCCGTTTTTTGCAGGTGCTCGCATTTGAAAAACAACGTCGAACCGGCGAGCTCGTTTAAATGCAACGACTGCATGACCGGTGTTGTGTGAATGCGTCCATGTATTCGCTGCTGAGCTTCAAGGACATAATGCAAGGACATCACCATCGTTGTTCCCTAGCCTGTTTTTTGCTCTATCTTGGCCCAAGTATCTCGTAGGCCAACCACGCGATTGAATACCAGTCGGTCGTGCCGGCTGTCTTTGTTGTCGATACAAAAATACCCTTCTCTTTCAAATTGAAAGCGCGCCGTTACCGAGGCTTGACTAAGACTCTCTTCGACGAAACCTTGAGTCACCGTCAACGAGCCAGGGTTCATCAAGTCGCGATAATCCTGATCGGAGGCATCTGGAAAATCGACGGTAAACAAAGGATCAAACAGACGAATTTCCGCTGGGTGGCAGCGTGATGCCGAAACCCAGTGAATGACGCCACGTACTTTTCGCCCCTCCGGGTTCTTGCCCAACGTATCTGGGTCATAGGTACATCTGATTTCTGTGATCTCGCCAGCATCATTCTTGATCACTTTTTCAGCTTTGATTACGTAGCCATAACGTAGCCTTACCTCGCCACCAAGGACTAGTCGTTTATATTTACGGTTGGCCTCCTCTCTAAAATCCTCGCGATCAATGTATGCCTCGCCAGTGAACGGCAACTGACGACTTCCCAGCGCTTCGAGTTTTGGATGATTGGCGACGGTTAACATTTCAACTTTTTCCGACGGATAATTTTCAATCACCAGTTTTATCGGATTAACGACCCCCATTACTCGGGGCGCTGTGTCTTCGAGGTCCTCACGAATGACGCTTTGAAGCAAGGCTAACTCAACGTTATTGTCGCTCTTGGTCACACCGATTCGACGACAAAAATCGCGCAAAGCTGTCGGTGTGTAACCTCTTCTGCGCAATCCAGCGATTGTTGGTAACCGAGGGTCGTCCCATCCATCTACAAGGTCGTCTTCAACCAGCTGCTTAAGCTTTCGCTTGCTCATGACGGTGTACTGCAGATTCAGTCTTGAAAATTCTATCTGCTGGGGATGACAGTCAACGCGAATATTATCCAGCACCCAGTCATAAAGCGGACGATGTGCCTCAAAGCCTAAATCGCATAACGAGTGGGTTATGCCTTCGATAGAGTCAGAAATACAATGGGTGTAATCGTACAGCGGATAGATACACCATTTATCGCCTGTTTGATGATGCTTCACATGACGGATTCGGTAGATCGCAGGGTCTCGCATATTGATATTCGGAGATGCCATATCAATTTTCAACCGTAGAATATGTTCGCCATCGGCAAACTCGCCGTCGCGCATTTTACGAAACAAGTCGAGATTCTCTGCCACACTTCTATCGCGATAGGGGCTGTTTTTACCCGCCATTGTCAGGCTGCCGCGCATCTCTCGAATTTCATCTGCTGTTTGAGAGTCGACATAAGCCTTTGCGTCTTCAATCAGTTGCTCAGCGAATGCGTAGAGTTGATCGAAATAGTCGGAAGCATTGCGTACCTCCAGCCATTCAAAGCCCAACCAACTAATATCTTCTTTCATCGAATCAGCAAACTCGATGCTTTCCTTCGACGGGTTTGTGTCATCGAACCTGAGATATGTAGTACCTGAAAACTCTTTTGCCATGCCAAAGCTTAGGCATATGGCTTTTGCATGACCGATATGCAAAAAACCGTTAGGTTCGGGAGGAAAACGAGTGACAACCTTGCCGCTATTTTTACCTGCAGCAATATCCTTTTCTATGATCGTGCGAATGAAGTTAGATGGATATTTCTCATCCTCATCGCCTTCTTTCGAATTAAGCTCGGTATTCATTTCAGCTTTCTCAATTATTAATTTCTATTTAAATTTTTATCAATGATCCAAGCGATGGTCGCACTCACTGGATTTCAATACGTAGCACGGTGCTTGCCTACATCAACAGCGCGCCACCGCACGTCAGGCATACCATAATAAAAAGTATCCATTTCAGCGCCGTCTGAGAAACTGATACTGCGAACCTTACGCTGACGGCCGCGCCTGCCGTCATGCCACCCGCAAGCACGAGCCCCGGTATCCACCAGACTTGGTCCCGGAGCACAAAAACAACCAGGGCAACAAAACTGAGTACGGCAGTGCAGACCATTTTCAGCGCGTTGGTGCGCACCAAATCGTAGCGTAACCCGCCTGCGAGGGCAGCAATCAGAATAAAGCCAACGCCAGCTTGTATAAAGCCGCCGTAAAGACCTGCAATAAAAAGTCCCCATGCCGCTCTGGGATTTGACTTGAGCGTCAGCGGCTCTGTACCGGGCTCAGGGATAACGGCAGCTGGTTTGATTAACATCACAAGCGCCATGCCAACCATGGTCATAAGCAGTATCGGCTTCAATGCTGCAACGGGCAAAAAAGAAGCAAACAGCGCCCCAACGAGCGCACCGGCCATGCTAGGCAGTAAAATCGGACCGATTGCCTGTTTGTCTAATCGATCTTGGTCGTGAAACCCTTTTACAGCTGCGACAGACTGAAGTAGCACACCAACGCGATTGGTCGCATTCGCAATATCCGCAGGCATCCCCAACATCATCAGGGCAGGCAGCGTTAACATCGAGCCTCCCCCGGCAATGGTGTTGATAAAGCCGGCAACAAATCCAGACCCCAGCAGCGCTAGAACCCAAACCAATGTTAGTTGATATTCCAAAGTATTAAGATCCACCGTTTAACGGCTATTCACCAGATTGAGGTTCAAGACTGCGCATACTATGCAGCAAAATCAGAATGTCAAATCGTGGCGTCCAGTGACAAACGCTATTTGCCTGAGATAAAAACGGGTATGTCTGAAACAGAAAGCGTAAACAGGTCTCTTTCTTCGTTGCCAATGACCAGCGTATTGTCATCTGCCCATGCTAGCGCTTCTGAGGTTTTCATTTGCCGGAAGTCCAGAGAGAGTCTCCGCGCCGGTGCAGAAAGCCAGCGATCGCCTTTTTCAGGTTTGCTGAAGACCCAGACCGCTGTGTAACTAATAATAGCGAGATAGCGACCATCCGGCGAAATATCAGCGCCTGTCGCCAGCAAGATATCATCGTTCCTTTCCACCTCGGTGAGGAGATTGTATCGATCTGTAAACTGGCTATCGAGGCGATAAAGCACAGCGCCTTGCTGCCATTTGTCAATCTGGCCAGGCTGTCGATGTTTGCTGATGAAATACAGGCTACCATCACTGTAAAAAATTGATTCCGTGTCGTAATGCCAATTCTTAGCGGGATAATACTGTTGGCTTGGAAAACGAACCGGTAAAAATTTTAACGCCCGGATTTCCTGGGTCGCGTTCGGATTCGGTTCTGGGATGACATAAACTCCAAGATCTCTTCGAGCGTTGCCGTTATTTCCCATATCGGCAACATATAGCATGTCACCGTCGGTCGTGATGTCCTCCCAATCAATATTGGAAGCCGCTTTAATTGTATTTCCAGGCCAGCCTACCTGTCCGTTACCCGCTACACTCGTCGAGTCCTGAACGGAAATTGATGCATAGTCGTTTTGCAGGTACGGAGGAATAATCACCTCCCAATCAGCGTTCAACGCGAAGATTCGTGGTTCGTCACCACTGTCATTGTGTGCCCAATAAACCCCTTCGTATTGTTTGCTTTTGACTATACCGCTCAGCTCTGAGATTGGCTCAAACGAAACGGATCCGATTTTTTCAAGAAGATTGTCGTCACCTGCGACGACGTACAAAGGTAGAAAAACGCAACAGAGTGTTGCTGCCAGAGAACGGAAAAGATACATAAGAGACTCGGTTAGACTGAAATGTCGCTGATTCTATCGCGTGAGGGGTTAAAAAACACTTGCAACCATCGATCGAGCCGCTATGATTGCCGCCATGAGAAACACTCTACACACACTGTCCAGCGTAATGAAATCGTCTCTTATCCAGAACGACGTTGCCACCTGTATTTCAAGAGTCAGCTCTTTGAAAGCTTCATGGCAAGGTTTTTATTACTTTAGTGGCTTTTACTTTAGCCAATAGGTCGCTGTGTTTTACAACTAGGCGGTCCAAACCGCCTGAGGAAACCCCGAAAGGCGCAGGCCAGTCGGGGTTTTTTTTTGGAAAATGCTAAGCAAATTTGCCAAAAAAAATTAACAATAATGACAAGTTAAAACTCGGAATTTCTAAATGACAAATTTGAAAGTGGATGATTTAAACGTGCTAAGCGAAGAAACCCTCATTACACCTAACCAACTTAAGGTGGCAGTCCCGGCTTCAGAGCATGCGCTTGAGACGGTCTCAAATGCCAGACTGGCAATGAAACGAATTTTGAGGCGTGAAGACCCGAGATTATTCCTCGTTGTCGGCCCCTGCTCTATTCACGATGTTGACGCAGCGATGGCGTATGCTGAAAAGCTAAAAAAACTTGCTGCGGAAGTATCAGACACGCTACTGCTGGTAATGCGAGTGTACTTCGAAAAGCCGAGAACAACCGTTGGTTGGAAGGGCTTTATCAATGATCCTCATTTAAACGACTCTTTTAATATCGCCGAAGGTCTGCAACTTGGGCGTAAACTTTTGGTTGACCTAGCTGAAATGGGTATACCAACGTCGACCGAAGCTTTGGATCCTATCTCTCCTCAATATCTTCAAGACATGATCAGTTGGAGTGCCATTGGTGCACGCACAACAGAGTCTCAAACTCACCGAGAAATGGCGAGTGGTCTTTCCTCTGCGATTGGATTTAAGAATGGTACCGATGGCAACCTAACGGTCGCAATTAACTCATTAATGTCTGTATCTGAACCTCATCGCTTCCTTGGAATAAATCATGAAGGCGAGGTTTCATTAATTCATACCCGTGGAAATAAGCATGCGCATATCGTGCTTCGCGGTGGCGGCGGTAAAACGAACTTTGACTCGGTCAGCGTTGCAACATGTGAGCAACAATTGTTAAAAGCCAATGTGCCAGCGAACATCATGATCGACTGCAGCCACGAAAACTCTTCGAAGAATCATGAGCGACAACCGCTAGTAATGGATGATGCTGCAAACCAGATCGCTCAGGGTAACCGGTCTATTGTCGGTTTTATGGTTGAGAGCAACCTTGAAGCCGGAAATCAGAAAATACCTGCCAATAGAGCGGACCTAAAATACGGTGTTTCGATTACAGATGCGTGCGTAGATTGGGCGACAACCGAAAGTATGATTAGAAATCTGCGAGACAAGGTTGCGAGTGTGCTGCCAGACAGACCATCGCTAACCAATGAAGATTTGTTGGAGCGAACGGCTTGATGCTTTCGCTCCGGTGAATCGTCTGAATATCGCTGCACCGGTCTCGGGCGCGGCGATACTTAGAACTCGCTGAAGTCGTTAGTAGTAAGCGTTTTCTGTATTACTATGATCGGTCACGTCTCGTACCCCTTTGAGTTGAGGTAGTTGCTCTAACAACGTTTTTTCAACACCATCTTTCAACGTCATATCCACCATTCCACAGCCCTGACAACCGCCGCCGAACTGAAGCACTGCAATCTCTTCTTCAACAATTTCAACGAGACTGACCATGCCACCGTGTGAGGCGAGCCCGGGGTTGACCTGGCTGTGAAGAACATAGTTGATTCTGTCTTCGAGCGGACTGTCATCTGAGACATTTGGCACTTTGGAATTTGGTGCTTTGATTGTCAGTTGTCCACCCATCTTGTCCTGCGCGTAATCTACCAGAGCATCTTCTAGGAAAGGAAGGCTACGTTCATCAACCCAAGCGTTGAAACCATCATAAGAGGCTGGTAAGTCGGTGGATTGCTCCTCTCCCAACTTACAATAGGCAATGCAGGTTTCCGCCATCGGCGTGCCTGGATCGGTAATAAATATTCTGATCGCAATATCCGTGTCTTCTTGCTTTGACAATAGCTCGACGAGATAAGCTTGAGCAGAAGGCGTGATTTCAACCATGCTTGTTTCCATGAAATTTTTGATCCGGTACTTGAGAAATCAGCATTCTAGCGAATTGGTATGCATTTTCAATCAGAACAACATAAAAACACGTCTAAGCCCCTGCTTTTTAAAGGGTTTTGTAGCCGATAGCGGCTTCATGAAGTCTACTCATGCTCGCTAATAAACATCTTCAAAGTACCAGCGCTGCTGAGCTGTTAACATGCAGCGCTGTTAAAGCGGCCAACGCTTACGCTACCGAACCCACCCAGAAAGAAGTACGCATTCATGAAAAGTAAACCACACTGCCCAACCCTGCTAGAGCAACGATTAGAAGAAGAAATTCTTGTAATGGACGGCGCAATGGGGACTGAAATCCAAGTACTTGGATTGTCCGAGGCAGACTATCGAGGTGAGCGGTTTCGCGATCATCACCTCGATTTAAAGGGCAACAATGAACTGCTCACACTCACGCGTCCGGAGGTCATCCGACAGATTCATCTTGATTACCTAGATGCTGGTGCGGACATCATTGAAACAAATACGTTCACAGCGAACCGCGTATCCCAAGCTGATTATGATCTTGCGGCTCTGTCCTATGAATTGAACTACGAGTCAGCAAAACTCGCCCGTACAGCGGCTGATGAAGTTCAGGCCAAAACACCTAACCAGCCTCGTTTCGTCGCTGGAACGATTGGCCCTACGACGCGAGCAGCCAGCCTTTCCCCGGACGTCAACGATCCGGGATTCCGGAATGTCAATTTCGATGAATTGGTAGAAGACTATGGCAACTCAATCAAGGGACTGATCGACGGTGGCGTCGATATTATCCTGATTGAAACAATATTTGATGTCTTGAACTCGAAAGCAGCGATTTACGCAACACTTGCGGCATTTGATACGATTGGTCGGGCATTGCCAATTATGATTTCCGGCACGATCACCGACGCTTCAGGCCGCCTTCTGTCCGGCCAGACCGTAGAGGCGTTCTGGGCATCGATCAAGCACGCTAATCCGATTTCAGTCGGTTTTAACTGCGCTCTGGGCGCTGACGAACTGCGCCCATACGTAGCCGAAATCAGCAAAATTGCAGACTGCCGCATCAGCACCTATCCAAACAGGGGGCTGCCCAACGAATTTGGGGAATATGACGAAACTATCCCGGAGATGGTCGCGAGTATGGAAACCTACGTGGCGCCAGGTCTGGTAAATGTTATTGGTGGTTGTTGTGGCACTACACCGGCACACATTAGCGAATTCAAAAAACTCTGCAAAGCCCACTCGCCGAGAAGAATCCCAGAGCCTAGTCCACACCCAGTCAGTCGCTACAGCGGATTAGAGCCTTTTAATATCGACGAGAATTCACTCTTCGTCAACGTCGGTGAACGAACCAACGTGACGGGGTCTGCAAAGTTCGCTCGGCTGATTCGCGAAGAGAGCTATGAAGAAGCACTCGAGGTTGCAAGATCGCAGGTCAACAATGGCGCACAAATCATCGACATTAATATGGATGAGGGCATGCTTGATTCAAAAGCTGCCATGGTCCGCTTTTTGAATCTGGTTGCCTCTGAGCCAGACATCAGCCGCGTGCCTATTATGGTTGATTCGTCGAAATGGGAGATCATCGAAGCCGGACTGAAGTGTTTGCAGGGTAAATCCATCGTCAATTCGATTTCGCTCAAGTCAGGGGAACAGGAGTTCATCGAACAGGCACAAATATGCCGACGCCACGGCGCTGCGGTTGTCGTGATGGCTTTTGATGAAAAGGGTCAAGCAGACACACTCGCTCGAAAACAGGAAATTTGTACGCGTTCTTATGAAATTCTGGTGAATACCGTAGGCTTCGCACCCGAAGACATCATATTCGATCCAAATGTTTTTGCTGTAGCGACTGGCATCGATGAGCACAACTTGTATGGCAAGGACTTTATCGACGCATGCCAATACATTACTGACAATTTGCCAGGGGCGAGAATATCAGGCGGTATAAGTAACGTGTCGTTTTCTTTCCGTGGTAACAATCAGGTCAGGGAAGCAATCCACGCCGTTTTTCTCTACCACGCCATCAAAGCCGGTCTTACCATGGGTATCGTTAACGCCGGGCAATTGGCAATATACGAGGAAATTCCGGCTGCACTCAGAGATGCGATAGAAGACGTTATCTTCAACCGCAGGGATGACGCGACCGAGCAGCTGCTTGCGGTGGCTGAAAACTTCACGGGTGGTGCCAGCAAAGCGAAAACAGAAGACCTTAGCTGGCGTGAAAATGACGTGAGTGAACGTTTGTCTCATGCACTCGTAAAAGGGATCAACACTTACATCGTCGAGGATACAGAGGAAGCAAGAACCCTCGCCAAAAGACCCATCGAAGTTATCGAAGGCCCGCTGATGGAAGGCATGAATCGCGTGGGAGACTTGTTTGGCGCAGGTAAAATGTTTCTACCTCAGGTCGTGAAAAGTGCCAGAGTGATGAAGCAAGCGGTGGCACACCTTGTGCCCTTCATCGAAGCAGAAAAAGGCAGCGCGACAGTTTCCAAGGGCAAGATACTAATGGCAACGGTGAAAGGCGATGTGCACGATATCGGCAAGAACATCGTCGGCGTCGTACTTCAATGTAACAACTACGACGTGATTGATCTCGGCGTCATGGTGCCGGTTGAAAAAATCATCAAAACAGCTGTCGAGGAGCAGGTCGACATTATCGGTCTGAGTGGTCTTATTACACCCTCGCTTGATGAGATGGTAACCGTGGCATCGGAGCTTCAGCGTCAAGGCGTTAACCTACCCTTGCTTATTGGCGGTGCAACGACCTCAAAAGCACATACCTCTGTCAAGATCGAGCCCTGCTACCAGGCAGAGTCAACCGTTTACGTTGCCGACGCCTCCCGGGCTGTTGGTGTTGCGACGCAGCTCATGAGCAAGGAATTAAAGCCTGCATTTATTGAAGGCGTGAGAGCTGAATACGAAAAAATCCGTGAGCGAAACAAACATCGTCGACCCAAAGGAAACACGCTTAGGTATCAAGATGCCGTTGATAATCAGGAGCAAATCAACTGGCAAGTGCCGCCCAAACCGAGCTTCCTCGGTACAAAAACGTTCGTCGATTACTCAATAGAAGAGCTTATTGACTACATAGACTGGACACCTTTCTTTATTACTTGGGAACTGGCCGGTAAATACCCAGGAATTCTCGAAGACAGTGTTGTGGGTGAAAGTGCCACCGCATTATTTAACGATGCGAAAGCGATGTTAAAAACGATTGTTGATCAAAAGCTCATCAAGGCGTCCGCTGTGATTGGATTTTGGCCAGCCAATAGTATTGGAGACGACATTACTGTTTTCGCCAACGAAGCGCGAAGCAGCGAGCGGACCCGCCTGCATCATTTACGACAGCAAACAGATAAGCCTAACGAGCAGCCAAACTTCTGCCTATCAGATTATGTAGCACCAACAGAAACCGGCCTTGAGGATTATGTTGGTGGTTTTGTGGTAACCGCTGGGTTAGGCGTTGAAAAGCTGGCAACGAGTTTTGAGGCAGAACATGACGACTACAATTCGATTCTGCTCAAGGCGCTTGCAGACAGACTCGCAGAGGCTTTTGCCGAACGTATGCACGAAAGAGTGAGGAAAGAATTTTGGGGCTATGACAACGATGAATCATTAAGCAATGATGAGCTCATCAAGGAGCGTTACACAGGCATAAGACCCGCGCCCGGTTATCCCGCGTGCCCAGATCACACAGAAAAAGCGACCTTGTTTGATTTGCTCGATGCGAGCCAAGAGATCGGCGTGGAACTCACGGAGCACTATGCGATGACACCCGCAGCTTCGGTGAGCGGATTCTATTTTTCGCACCCACAATCTAGGTACTTTGGTCTTGGCAAAATAGCGAAAGATCAAGTCGAGAGTTATGCAGAGCGCAAGGGGCAAAGTCTGGAAGAGACCGAAAAATGGCTTTCGCCGGTGCTTAGTTATAAATGATGGTAAGCTATTGGATCAGCAAATAGCCTCGAACAGTGTGAAGGATTTCGAATGAACGAAACGGAAAATAGCAACAATCAACCTACCCAGGAAGAGCTAAAGCCGCCGTCTTTCCTTCAAGTGATGATGAGTGTTTTTGCTGCCGCGTTCGGTGTACAGAAAGACGAAAACTACGAGCGCGATTTCACCACAGGCAGTCCTTTACCCTTTATCTTAGGCGGTATTCTCTTCACCGTATTGTTTGTTCTGACTCTCGTCGGCGTTGTGTTTTTGGTGCTGCCGTAACAAACGCATCGGCTGAAATCAAAGCTTTCAACTGCCACTTTTTCGTCGTCATCACGTAAAGTGCACGTTCACGTTTTTTCTAGGCGGTGTACGCTCGCTACTGACTGCTTATCCAGTAAATACATGCAACGACAGCGATGCATATCACTGCAACCGCGCTAAAGGCATCAACTACGCTATCCGAACTGGTTTCTTCTTCGCTCATATCACTTGCTCGCTTCATTTTTATTGGAGGGTGAAGTATACGTAAGCATCGATTGATGTGAAAACCTTTATTGCCGACTATTCTTCGGATAGCTTGTCAATTGCGTCTCGCAACCGAGTCACCTCACTTCGCTCTCTTTCTCCAAGCTTTAGCTCCGCGCTCACCTCTTCAATCAGAGACTTAATGCCAAATGGCTTTGTCAGATAACGATTCACCCTACCCTCGTTGATCGACTTCAGCGTTTGATCTAGATCAGAGTGGCCTGTCAGTATGATCCTACGCATTGATGGATAATCTTTGGATAAAATACTGAGTAGCTCAGCACCGTCCATCTCGGGCATATTCATGTCGCTGATAACAAGATCGAAGCTCCTGCCGAGACAGACCTTGAGCGCCGCTTTAGCAGATTCAACAACGACAATATCGTCCGTCAACTCGGCGAGCGCCTTTTTCAACAACTTACCCACCGCTGGCTCATCATCGACCACCAACAGACCGGGTTTAAATTCAGGTTTTTCATTCATAACATATCTATTCTGTATTAATAATTTCGCGCAGTAGGGAGCGAATATCGTAACCGAAACAAAGTTTCCGAAAAGTACCTCAGATGCAAACCACCGATAACGGTCTTACCCTACTGTGTAGATGTATCATAACATCGTCGAGAAGCATCACCTTAATCTCTATCAATATTTTGATCTAGTTTTGATACTGAGGGCAAATTCTCTTTTTTACTGTTCTCGATTGCTTCGATCGCTTAGTATCATTAAATGGCGACAGACCCCCTATTGTTCACTTTTTTCCTGATCTTCACGTCCGCAGCGGTGCTAGCGACGATAGCACTTTATACTCGACAGCCAATGATTATCACATACATTGCTGTGGGAATTATTCTGGGCCCCTCTGTCACTGGACTCGTTTCCGACCCAGCAATTATCAGCAACGTCTCAACTATCGGTATCATCTTTCTGCTGTTTTTACTGGGTCTCGATATGCAGCCGTCAAAATTGGCAAATATGTTAGGTAACGCACTACTCGTTGGCCTTTTCAGCTCTCTTGCTTTTTTCGGCATGGGTTTCGCGGTTGGTTTCCTGTTTGGATACACGATGATCGAAAGCAGTATCATCGGCGTAGCGATGATGTTTTCCAGTACGATTATTGGTATCAAACTGCTACCAACGACAGTGTTGCACCATCGTCGAACAGGAGAACTGGTTGTCAGCCTGTTACTCATTCAGGACTTTTTGGCGATTATTGTTTTGCTCGTGCTCACCGGTGGTTTTCTGGAGGACTTTAATGGCATCGCGCGACTAGGCAAAGTCCTTCTGGGCTTACCATTGCTGATCGTCTTTGCATGGCTGTTCGTGAAATATGTGCTTTTAAACATTCTCACGAAGTTCGATGCGTTTCATGAGTATATTTTTCTCGTCGCCATAGGCTGGTGTCTAGGGCTATCTGAACTCGCAACCTTTATTGGTTTGTCGCATGAAATAGGCGCTTTCATCGCCGGCGTCAGTTTCGCAACAAGCCCAATTGCGCTCTACATCGCGACTAACTTGAAGCCTCTACGGGATTTTTTCCTGGTGTTGTTTTTCTTCTCTCTCGGAGCAGGATTTCAGGTTGCCCTGCTCTGGGATATTTTTGTCCCTGCAGCGATCATGGCCGCGCTAGTACTTATGCTAAAGCCTATCGTGTTTCACGGTCTGTTACTCAATCTCAGTGAAACGGATACCAACAGCTGGGAGATTGGCTTTAGGCTTGGGCAAATTAGCGAATTCTCATTGTTGATTGCATTTATTGCGAGTGCAGGACAATTGATCGGCGAACATGCGTCTCACCTCATTCAGGCGACGGCAATTCTGACCTTCCTCTTTTCCTCATATATTGTTGTTTTTAAATACCCCACGCCCATCGGCGTCACCGAGAAACTGCGACGAGATTAGCGCCATGTTGAATCCAGATTTGAATTGGGCAGAACTTAGGCAGTCATTCTTGATTGATAAGCGAATCCGTATCAACAATATCTTTGACGCGGCATATGCAAAAAAGATTCAGGAATGTTGCCTTACCCAAATAGACTACGACCTCATCTACCATCATGATAATAAAAACCACGTAAAAACCGCCGCAGAGATGGCTGCGATGAGTCATGAAACACAGCAACGGTTGCAAAGTGATCTCTACCAACTAGCGAACAAGGGCGTTGGATTCCTATACGGCGGTTACCGTATGGGAGCAGCTGAAGACAAAACCAAAAATCCAGGATCAAACACCGCCCCGACTCAGGCTCAGAATCTGTTCAACTTTGTAAATTCATCCTCGATGTTATCCTTTGTCTCATTTATCAGCGGTCAAACGGCACTTGTTGAGGCCGACGGTCAATATACCCGTTATGCCCCTGGGCACTATTTGACCAGACATTCCGATAATATTGTCAGTGAAAACAGGCAACTAGCTTATGTGCTTGGGTTCACACCCAAATGGCACCCTGATTGGGGCGGCATGCTTCAATTCTTCGAGAAAAACGGCAATCCAAGAGATGCCTGGTCACCTGAATTTAACAGTCTTAGCCTTTTTGATGTTGAACACATTCATTCAGTCACTTACGTAGCGCCCTTTGCCTCCGAACCCCGTTTATCTTTGACAGGATGGTACAAGCATCGCGGCGCATGATCTGAGACGACCGCCGGCGTGCTGGTTCTGTGACGGAGATTTTGGTAGCTTGTCGCTGTAAATACGTTTTTCCAGACCGGAGGTTTCCTATGGCACTCGAAGCATTTAGATCAGAAACAAGAAAATGGCTGGCGGACAACTGCCCTCCCGGCGCGAGGGGGCCAGGTGAAATATCTAACGGCAGCACGAAGATCAAGATTAAAGATGCTGACACTCGCTTGTGGATTGAGCGAATGGCTGAGAAGGGCTGGACGGTTCCTAGCTGGCCCAAACAATATGGTGGCGGCGGTCTGTCTACAGAGGAAGTCGTCGTTTTACTACAGGAGATGAAAGCTATCTCCGCCAGACCAGCCCTATCTAGTTTTGGCACATCCATGATCGGGCCAACCCTGTTGGAATACGGCACAGAAGAGCAAAAACAACGTCACTTGCCCCGTATTGCCCGTGCAGAAGTTGAATGGTGTCAGGGATACAGCGAGCCAGGTTCAGGGTCTGACCTCGCCAGTCTACAGACACGCGCGGTGCTTGAGGGTGATCAATTTGTCATCAACGGACAAAAAACTTGGACCTCTGGTGCACACAACGCTGACTGGATGTTTATTCTGGTACGAACTGATAAGGATGCGCCAAAGCATGAAGGCATCAGTTTCATGCTCTTGCCTATGGATCAACCCGGCGTTGACGTAAAACCCATTCCGTTGCTCAGCGGTGTTTCAACCTTCAACGACACGTTTTTCGACAATGCAATCGCTGCGCGTGATGACCTCGTTGGCGAGTTGAATCGAGGCTGGACAGTCGGTAAACGACTTTTACAGCACGAGCGCTCAGGCATGGAGTCCCTGCTGTTAGGCAGTACTAGCAAAAAAGATGAGAGTCTGCTCGGTATCGCGAAAGAGTATTTGGGTATCATCGACGGCAAGCTAGCCGAGCCCCTCACAAGAGATGAAATTGTAACTTATCAGATGAATACTGAATCACTACAACTAACGCGCAAAAGAGTTGTTGAGGAAACCCAGAGCGGTGCAACGCCCGGACCTGCCACTTCAATTTTTAAGGTAATTAGCTCTGAACTCGAGCAAAAAAACTATGACCTCATCACAAAAGTGCGGGGCAGCCGCGGTTTTGGTATCGACGAGTTTGAGTTCTCTGAACAAGAGCGCGCTATTGTTAAACAATTCTTTTTTACCCGTGCCGCGTCGATATATAGTGGCAGTAATGAAGTGCAAAGAAACATTATTGCGAAACGAGTACTTGGCCTACCGGATTAGGCTCTATCGAGTTTTCAATTGACAACCTTCATGTCGACACCGTCGACATGAGGGTTTGTTTGGTGCTTATCGCGCCGAAAGCGCAAGCGCAAGCAACGCTCAATCAAGCGCTTTTGTACTGTGACTAGGTTGCGTTTCAACCGCCGCTTTTAGCGACTGGATTTCTCTGTATAAGTCTGCCATCGACACTTGGTCAGGATCTTCATCGATTTCTTTTTGATGCTGCTCCTCCAGTACGTTGACCACAATGCCAATCACCATGTTAAGAAACGCAAAAGCTGTCATAAAAATAAATGACAAGAAATACACCCAGCTCCAGGCATGAACCTCAAGCGTTTCGTACATAACATCGGTCCAGTCTTCAAAGGTCATCACGCGAAAAAGGGTAAGCATCGCCCGAGCAATGTCTCCCCAAAGAAAAGGATTAATATTCTCAAAAAACAGGCTACCGACCGCGGCGTAGATGTAAAAAATAATAAACATCAACAGCATCACGTAACCTAATCGCGGCAAAGCAATAAATAGAGAATTCAGTAAAATTCTAAGTTCCGGAATAAAACTCACCATTCGCATCACCCGGAATACTCGCACCAATCGGGCGACCAATGCCATATCGGTATTCTCAATGGGTATGAGGCTCACTAAAACGATTAGCGTATCGAATAGGTTCCAGGCGCTGTGGAAAAAACGGCGTTTGTTTTCATGCGCAGCAAATCTGATGGTGATTTCAACAACAAAGATGCCGGTGACCACCCAATCCAAAATGCTAATTAGACTAATCACGGTTTCTGGTAGGTCGTAGGTTTTTGCGCCGACTAGCATCGCTGAGGCAATGATAATAGATATGATAAATGCTTCGAATAGACGGTTTTGGTAAATGTTCTGAAAAGTAGACAAAGTGCTCATTAATATCCTAGGTATAGCAAACGAAAATAGAGGCGGTAATTATACCTCGATCTAAATAATCAACATGTTCTTTTAACAACGCCCCCTCCCCCTTGCGAACCTGTTTGGTTATTCGACGCCTACCCCACTTTTCGCAATGTGGATATCGTCACTAAGGATACGGGGAGATGGGTTCAGGCTGCCTGATGAGGCCACTGGGGCTGATTGTTTCGAGGCGTAAAGTGCGCAAAAGGAGAAACATCATGCTGCCGATGTCACTGATATTGACGAAAGCTGGTATTTAATATTTCGTATCTAAAAGAGGGAAAGTAATCGGCGTAAACAAACCGCCGATTACGATGAGCGGCGTCGGCTATGACAGAATAGCGATATATGATGTTGTATTTATGCTTTGCTGCCGCTCGATCTCTTAATCACCCAGTTTGACCAGCGTCCTGCCACTAACGCCACCCTGAATAATTGAGTCAATCACTTCGGAAAGTCCGTCTAGTGCCACCTCGCTGGTCATTGTGTCGAGTGAGTCAAGTTTCAGGTCGGTTGCAAGTCTGGCCCAGATTTCCTGCTTCTTTGCTAACGGTAATTCTACTGAATCAACACCGAGGACATTTACGTTCCTGAGAATAAAAGGCAGTACCGTTGTCGAAAACGCCGGTGAAGCCACCAGACCACATATAGCGACGCTTCCGCTGTACTTGAGTCCTTTGATGACATTCGAAAGTATTTCACCACCCACTGTATCAATACCATGTGCCCAGGTTTCAGCCGCCATTGGCCGTTTATTTTCCTCAGAGAGTTCGTCACGACTGATAACACTCGCAGCACCTATTGATTTTAGATAGTCATTTTTCTCTGCTTTCCCAGAACTCGCGACGACCTCGTAACCTAGTTTTGCGAGCAAGGCAACGGCGACAGAGCCGACGCCACCGGTTGCACCAGTAACAACGACCGGTCCATCAGATGGTTGTGCACCCATCTGCTCAATCTTATCTACACACAACGCCGCGGTGAAACCCGCTGTGCCAATAATCATTGCTTCGCGAGCATTAAGGCCAGCTGGCATTTTTACTGCCCAGTTCGCGGGCACTCTGATGTACTGACCATATCCCCCGGCTGTATTCATACCAAGGTCATAACCAATGACAATCACCTCATCCCCCTCGGCAAATGCACTGTCAGCACTCTCAACGATGACGCCAGCCGCATCGATGCCTGGCGTATGTGGATAATTACGCGTAACACCGGGTAAGCCTTTTGCAGACATTGCGTCTTTATAATTGACCGAGGAGTATTCAACTTTAATCAGCAGATCACCCGCTGGCAGATCGTCTGTTGACCTTTCGATAACGGAATGCGCTACGCCGTCGTCTGTCTTTTCTACCCAAAATGCCTTGAAGTTTGTCATGTGTCTTTTGCATCCGTTCCGTATGAAATGTGTGTTTAATCAGTTTTAATCTTTTTAGTACGTATAAGGTCCAACGGACCGAAATTCATCGCCATTCTTGAGTTTTGTCGCCATTGATGTAAACCGATCCATTAGCTTATCCATTCTATTTCGATCTTCGACAAATTTCACGTGGAAGACCGATGCATCGGAACACCGCTCAACAATATATTCATCACTTGTTTTAAGCTCGTCGACGAGCTTTCGCTCAAGCGCTCTTTTGCCGTACCAAGCTTCACCCGTAGCCACTTCTTCTATCTCTACTACGGGCCTTTGTTCGCTCACAAAATCTTTGAACAACTGATGTACATCTTCAAGATCTTCGACAAATTTTTCTCTACCTTTCTCCGTGTTCTCGCCAAACATCGTCAGCGTCCGCTTGTATTCACCGGCGGTCAGTATTTCCACATCAACATCTTTGTTTTTAAGTAATCGATGGAAATTCGGGATCTGAGCGACCACGCCAATGGACCCGAGTATTGCAAACGGCGCGGCAATAATATGGTTGGCGATACACGCCATCATGTATCCGCCACTCGCGGCTACTTTATCGACGGCGACAGTCAGCGTAATGTCGTTGCTCACCACTCGGGATAACTGCGATGCCGCAAGGCCGTACCCGTGAACCATACCACCGGGACTTTCAAGACGAAGAAGCACCTCATCCTTGGGCTCTGCAATCAAAAGAATGGCAGTTATCTCCTCACGTAATTGTTCCACTGCGCTTGCCTCTACATCACCTTCGAAATCTACGACAAAAACGCGCGGTTTTTCTTCTGTGCTCTCGTCCTTGTGTGCCTCTTTCTTAAGCGCTTTGGCCTCTTGCTTATCCTTCTTTTTTTGCTCCTTTTGAGCGACTTTTAACGCTTCGGGGTTCAGAGTCATCTGTTTTAGATTCCGCGTGACCGTCTCGATGCCCTCATTGATGTTTCTCATCTCGATGTGACCGCGATCTCCGGGACGACTTTTTTGCCCCATGCCGACAGCAACAATGATTACCACAACTATGGCGATCAAAAGGGTCAAGGTTTTGGCCAGAAAAAGGCCGTACTCTGCAATAAACTCCAAGTTGTACTCCGATGCAAAAAAAACCGACGTAGTCTATCATAGATATCGTCTTGGCTTTTGTGATTGGCCCTGAAATATCGTAGAGTAGCGCGTGTTTGAGGCTCTGCTGTGATAAGACGAGGTAGTAGCAATGAGTGAAAGTGAATTAGTCGCGACTTTGGCGAAACAAACCGAAGTGTTAGCGCCCCATTTCAAACCCGGATTTCTCCAGACTGAGCAGGCTGTCTTTCAATTTCAGTTTACTGAAGCAGAGCCGTTTCATCTTGAGGTTGAAACTCGCCGTTTTTCGCTAAGTCCAGGAACACATCCCCAGCCTACTGTAACGCTGTACATCGATCAGCCGAAAACATGCTGGCGGTTACTCCTTGGCTGTGAGGATGGTATGGCGGCTTTTATGGACGGCCGGTATAGAGCAGACGGCAACATTGTGTTGAGCCAATTGCTACTCTATATGTTCAAAAGTGATGACCCTACTATCGCCTACGAAGTCCAAGATTAGTGCCAGCTAGATAAGCTTACAGCTATCGGCCCGGAATGAGGTCTGCCAGATTATTTCTCGCGGCCTCACTGCCCTGTGACGCGGCTTTTTCGTACCAAAAGATCGCACTGTCCAGATTTCTTTCCACCCCTATACCGAGCTGATAAAGCCTGCCAAGGTTGTTTTGTGCAGCGACGCGACCCTGTGTTGCTGCGCGCTCATACCATCTGGCAGCCTCAGCGGGGTCCTTAATTACGCCCAAACCATTTTCATACATATAACCGATGGTTTGCTGGGCATCCGCATGACCCTCACTTGCCGCCTTGCGATACCAATAGGCCGCCTCAGTTAAATCCTTCGAGATGTCATTACCATTCTCGTACAGGAGTCCAAGGCGAATCATTGCCTGAATTTCGTTTGCTTCTGCTGCCACGCTGTACCATCTGATCGCTTCCGAGACGTTTTTCTCCACCTCTTGCCCTGTTTCATAGATGTAACCAAGCGAAAATTGGGCCTTTGAATTACCTGATTCAGCTGCATCGATGTAACGTCTCAAATAAGCACTAACCTCTCTTTGAGCTTGCAGACCTGCGTCGGTCGCTGCTGTTTGAACAACCTGAGAGGGGGGTGGCGGCTTTTGTATTACTTTCTCTACGGCGGAGGTCGCTGCCGCAGATACGGTTTGTTCTGCCACCACTGAGTCGGCCTTTTTTTCGACAGCGATGGGACTCGTTTGTGATAGTCCGGTCGAATTGGCTTGCCCTCTAAATTCCAGTTCTCTTTTTCGTGCCTCTGCCAACTGCGCTTCTGCTTGCTCGACTGCATTGGACAATACCTGCCCTCGTGAAACTGCTTGTGAGGGTTCAGGGGACGCTGAGGGGGTAATATTTTCCGTTTGCAAAACTTGTCCAGTTGTCTGTTTCGGAACTATTTCTTCACTTGCCATTTCTATGCTGGCAACCTTCGCATCGACCTGAGCGCTCGTTGTCTCTGACTGCGGCGCTTCATATTCCGTGGCACTGTCTTGTAACGTATTGTCTTGAAGTGCACTGTCTTGAAATGAATAGTCTTGCGCTAGATTCTCTTGCGTGGTGTCTAGTTCGGTTTTCTCGACTTCCAGCAATTCGCTACCAACATCGACGACGAGCGCTATCTCGTTTGCGCTCGAGGTCACCGCAGTGTCGACTGCCGCAGTATTGACCGCCGCAGCTTCAACCGCTGAGGCTTGCTGTTGCCCTGAAAACTCAGCATCTGCGGACGCAGTGGGCGCCTCGTCAAGGACCTGTTCGTTTGCAGAAAGTGTCGTTTCCTCAATGAGGTCGTCAACCAAGAATGAAAGACGATCGTCGGTAGTCGTCGGTTCGGGCGCTTCGACTAGGGAACCGACTTCTTCCTTTGCGGCCTCCTCAAATCCATCCGCTTGATCCGGCTGGGCTAACGAGGCAGTTTGTTGTACAGAAATACTTTCTGCGCCTGCTGGCATCGGTCGAACCAATGGTTCGATACCGATAATTTCGTCAATATTGCCGACAGAAGCGAGCAGCGGTGCGTAAACAAATCCAAGATCTGTTCCGTCTCGAGCAACCTTGTACCAGGTGCCCCCCTTCGTTTCTGTCTGCCCTACTCCCCAAACGCGGTCTCCCGGACTCAATCTGCCGACGCGCTTTGCCGTTGGAAATGGAATTTCGCGGATATTGGCAGTCTTCGTCGCCTGCAAGTCCCGGTCGAGGAAGGCTATTTTAAACGCCTCTCTCGGCCGCGTTCTCTGCTTGGCCGCGGCGAGCTTTTGTTGCAGACTCGATTTTTTAATCCTAGCCAAACCCGCAAAGCTTCCCTGAGGAAACTGCATAAGATAAGCATCAAACTCTTTCACATTATCGCTGTCTTTAACCGAGTCCCAAAAAGCGACCTCTGCACCATCATTTACCGCTGCGGGGCTCGAAGTAACGGCGGTTGCTGATGGGCCATTCGGCAATCGGAACACAAAATCACCGCGGTCAAAATTTTTGTCTCGCAATTTGCCATAACGTGGCGTCTGTTGAGACTGTGTGAGGTTTGTTACTCTGTCGCCCAGGAAAATACCAAGCTCGCTGGCAGTCACATAACCGTCGCCATTTGCATCAGACCGCTCCTCACCATTGATTGCTCGGACAAATAATTCGCGAAACGCGCCGTCGTCTGACACTTCCTGGTCTTCATCTCCGGAGGTCAGAAACTGTCTTACGGGTAGAGTTGTTGCTCGGGTAATAGCGGAAGGCGGCAACGCGCGCTGGCTTGAAAATACGGTACCCGCGAAGCAGGAGTCGAACACCGCATACACATGTTTGGAGACCGATTGGCGCATGTAAGTACCGAAGTCTCTCAGCGCGACCGATAAGAATTTGAACTGTGGACCATCGTTGGGAACGGGTGCATCGGTAGGTATCAAATAACCCTCGCCATCAATGGTTGCGCCATGACCTGCAAACCAAACGAACAGCCGTGCGGATGGATCGTCACCCTTGAGGATAAAAAACTTTTTGAATGCGCTGCTGAGTCCATCTGAATCCAGATTGCGATACAACTCGACCTCGAAACCTTTTTTCTCGAGTTCGGTCGCAACAATCTCTGCATCTTTGATCGCGTTACTCAGCTTTGGCCAACCATTAACGTAATCGTCGTTTCCGATGATCAGGGCATAGCTATTAGCATATAGTTCGACGGCCTCAGCAACCGGCGCGTTCGGCGCTTCAGAAGCCCGCAACTCGACTGAAAGTCCGCGTGAAGCAGCGAAAGAATTGATAGGAAAAACAGCTGCCAATACTGCCAGCAGCAGAACTTTTGAGGTGACACGGATCCAACAGACGATCTTGCTCCGTGTCAATTTTTTTAAACGGCTGCCCGAGTACACTAAAATCCTACCTTTCACTATTTGCCTGAATAACCGACAGGGAACCCGGGCGCAAATCGCTAACCAGCGAAACAAGCCCGACGCGGACATTATATAAGCAACACTGCAACAAAGTTTAATATTCTCTCAAGAAAGAACGCTATGCCGACGCCATCATTCACGATGATGTCGACTTACATCAGCTTACAAGTCATCTTCGCACTTATCCGTCGCGGGATACACTGTCGATATAATTTACACAATTCTTCAGTAATTGCCTAAATATTAGGGACTTGAGAGAGGATGGGCTAGAATCATTTGGAACTATTTTGTCTTTCTATCGACCGCTGTGCGGGGACGCGCAGCTAACATAAACAATTTCAATTAGTCGGGTAGCGCCTACCCTGCTCAAGGATAGTGTATGAATTTGAAACAGCCGTTGCTTGCCTTTGTACTTACACTCAGCGGTACGCAAATTTTTGCGGAGGAAAACGCGCTGACTCAGGGATTGATCGAAGCTACGGGTATGGGCACCGTTGATCTCACAAAGACGATAAACAAGATTCAAGCCAAACTGCTAGCAAAGCGGTCCGCGCGAGTGGACGCGCAACGCAATCTCCTTGAAATGGTCGAAGGCGTCAGAGTAACTTCCGGTACAACGGTGAAAGATGCACAACTTGAAAGTGATCTGGTTGCGAACAGAGTGAAAGGATTACTCCGAGGCGCCTTTATCGTTGCAGAAAACATCACTGAGGAAGATGGAGAACTGCTGGCAGAGATAAGATTGGGGCTCTGCGTGAATGCCTCCCTCGTAGAATGCAAAGCTAGACCTAAACTGTCGCAGGCTCTACTGGGATCTCTGCAGCAATCACAACATGAAAGA
>ERZ1048872.876-NODE-876-length-28962-cov-8.774518_pt1 | contig 28962 bp, 35 predicted proteins | sample MGYA00383100_ERZ1048872 | MGnify/ENA primary metagenome ERZ1048872 (study PRJEB29581, sample SAMEA5548370) | metagenome | biome: marine; feature: coastal; material: water | depth 50 m | study: Short-term variability in the microbial, nano- and picoplankton...
CAAAGATAGTCATACTGATAAACACAAGGGATTGTGCCTATGAGTATAAATATCGGAGCATTATGAATATCTTTTTTATAAAGTAAAGAGAAAATTTGAACTTTTTGTAAAAAAATATAGTCTTATATTTATAAACAAAATTAAGGGCATAATATGAAAATAATACTTGCTTTAGCCATTCTTATTTCACTTCCGTCATTTGCGACAGATCACCACTATGAAAAGAATGTTTCTGATGGAAACACTATCGAATTCAAACATGATGAGGATATGCGAATGTCTGGTAAGGCTAAAGAAAGAATGATGAATAATCCAAACTACCTTATGAATCGAAAAGAATGCAAAGATGTAAAAGATGGTGTTGCAGGGCTGTTATTGATGAGTGATGGTATATGGAAAGAAATTAAAAAAGATCCTGAAGACAAAGATAAGTGGGCTGAGGTTATGGCTTTATCTAGCCTAGCTTCAAACTACTCGAATGTTTATGATGTTTGGTGCAAAGGGTTGGCTCATCATGGAATAAAAAAAATGAAAATAAAGGCTAAAAAATATCAAGAAAATAAAAAGGATAAGAAGAATTAACTAAAACTTACCTCTTTGAAAACGCATTCTTATAGAGTAAACCCTTATTAAGGCTACAAAAGTTAAGATCGATTGGGTAAAGATGGAAATAGTTATTGGATTTGACCAGCTCCAATTATCAATGGTTAACCATAATAAAAAGGTTTGAAGAGGAAAATTAATTACTGCGCCCATTAACACAACAATTACAGCCTCTCTAAATGCAACTTTTTCTGTCTTATTCATAATTTTTTCCTTTTATATTTTTACACCAGTACCATACGCAAGTATTTCTGATGCCCCCTGAGTAATCGTTGAGGTTTGAAACCTAAAACATACTATGGCATTTGCTCCTTTTGCTTTAGCGTCTTCTATCATTCTCGCGTATGCCTGCTCTCTAGAAGATGCCAATAGTTTTGAGTAACCAACAAGCTCTCCTCCAACTATATTTTTAAGACCTGCAAATATATCAGATCCAACATTGCGCGACCTCACTGTACTGCCTTGCACAATTCCAATGTGCTGCTTAATTTCCACACCAGCTATATCGTTTGAAGAAACAACTATCAGGTCATCGTTTCTAGTAAAGTTTCTACTATTTTCCATGTAATATAATTAAAAATGATTTAAGTTATCAATATAATGCAGAAGTTAATAGAAGCAAAGTTTTCCATAGGAAATATAGTTAAACATAAATACCTAAATTTCAGAGGTGTTATTTTTGACTTAGATCCAGAATTTAATAATTCTGAGGAATGGTATAACTCAATTCCAGAAAAGATAAGACCAAAAAAAAATCAGCCTTTTTATCATTTATTTGCAGAGAACGAAGATATTTTTTACATCGCTTATGTTTCTGAGCAAAATTTGTTAGTTGATAAGTCTGGGGTCCCATGCAACCATCCTGACATAAAAAAAATGTTTTCTAACTATGATGGTGAGAACTACTCCCCTCATATGAGATCAAAGAATTAATTTTAGGCTTCTAGATGAGCAATCTGAATTGCAGTAACAAATACATCCATAGCCTCTTTAAGCTCATCTAAGTCAACAAAAGTTGGCGCCAACCTAAGAGTATTATTTTTAGGGTCAACCCCATGTGGAAATGTTGCGCCTGCAGGAGTCATCAAGACCCCAGCTTCTTTACATAATTCTACTATTCGAGATGCAATAGGCTTTTGAGATGTGAATGTAATAAAATAGCCCCCTGTAGGTCTGGAGTATGTTCCAATATCATCTCCTATGGCCTCTAATGCCTGATAAGCAATTTCAAACTTTGGTTTTATTAATTCAGCATGTTTGCTCATGTGTTTTTTTATATCATCTGCACTCTTAAAAAACTCTATATGTCTTTTTTGATTAATCTTGTCTGGGCAAATCACCATGGATTCCCTCATTCTTTTTATGAGAGAAAGATTTTTTCCTGATGCTGCCATGAATGAAAGGCCACCCCCACCAAATGTTACCTTTGAAAAAGATGTAACCTCAACTACCTGATCTGTTGCACCCTCTTCTTTAGCGATTTTCCATATGGGTTTTTGGGTCTTAGTTGGCATGAAGTCATGAACGAGATAAGCGTTATCAAAAATGAATACGAAATTGTTAGAATAAGATGTTCCAATGTTAAATACTTCTTTTAGATTATTATCTGAATAAACCTCACCAGATGGATTGGAATGTCTTGGCACACAGAGCATGCCCACAATATTTTCTGCAGACTCTATTAACAGTTTTAACGATTTTATGTCAGGCCCATCATCTGTAAGAGGGACTGTTAGAACTTCAATACCAAAATCTTCAAGCATTCTAAAATGTCTATCAAAGCCAGGCACTGGACAAATTACCTTTGGACTCTCCATATCCTTCCATGGAATTGGTTCAGCAAAAAGATAGTTAGCTAAAATTGTTTGGTAAGTTAATAAGAGGCTGGACTGCTCTCCCGTGATTATGTTCTCATAAGGCGCAGAGAGGAGCTCAGAACCAAGCTTTCTAGCACCCTCTATACCTAGAGGCTCTCCGTAGTTCCTTAAATCAATCGACCCTTCGTAAGGCTCTACTTCCATGGATAGAAGCTCATTTGAAAGGTCTAACTGGGAAGCATGCGGCTTACCTCTAGTGATATCAATTGATAAGCCTTTGGCTTTGATTTCTTCAAAATGAGTTAGAATGTTAGACATATATTTCTTATTTTATAGGATATAACTTAGAGTTGTATATGTAATATAAGTTATAAAGAATAGGTTAAATATATATAGTTTTAATTCTAATTAAAGGTTTTTTGTATGAGTGGACTTTGGGTTGTATCGATTTTATTAGTAATAGTCATTCTGCTGTTAATATCAATTATCTTTTTAAATCTTAAAGAAGATCCTTCAAAATCATCTAATGAGGAGTCTTTAAAAGATATTGATAAGGCCATGGAAAGGCAAGAAATAAATATATCTGACCTAACAAAAGATATTCAATCCTTCCACGACCCATTAGATAAACTGAAAAGGTATCTATCTGGAGGAACTCTTGCTGGAAAATTTGGAGAGTGGTCTCTTGAGGCCATAGTGCAAGATATTTTTCCGCCCAGTCAATTTGAAAAGAATGCAGAAGTAATAACTGGTTCGGGTAAAAGAGTAGAAATTGTCTTAAAAATGCCTGAAGGTTTGCTGTTGCCAATAGATGCTAAATTTCCATCTGGGTTGTATGACAATTATTTAGCTTCTATTCAGCAAAGCGATGAGAGGTCTGTAAAAAAATCAATTGACGACATTAGAAGGCATGTAATAAAAGATGCGATAGATATAAAAGAAAAATATGTTCAAACTGGTATAACAATAGATCTGGGTGTTATGTATATACCTAGTGAGTCACTGATGCAGTTGATAGATTCTATTGATAACTTGCGAGAGCAAATTTTTAGAGACTCAAGGGTGTTAATCATGGGCCCTAATTCTCTTGCTGCATATTTAATAAGCGTACATATGGGTTTTAGGACCTTGGCTTTAAATGAGAGAGCTGGTGAGATCATGGAAGAATTTGGAAAACTAAAAAAAGAGTTTGAAAAATTTAGCAGCTCAACTGATGATTTATTAAAAAAGGCAGATGCAATGCTAAAGTCTGTGAATGAGCATGCAATCAGAGAGCGTCAGATGGGTAAAGCCATTAAGAATATGGATCAGCTAGATTCTTAGTGATAAAACCTTCGCCACATATTGAAACCAAAAAATAAAGCAGCTATCCATAAAAGTACTTCAGGTATATTTGGATTACTGTTATAGCCAAAAAATCCTTTTGCAAAAACTCCAATAGAACCCTTGTCGTGAAGTGGGTGATAGACTTTCATGCCCTCTTCTGTTTTCTGTGGCTCTAAAATACTCCATGGTCTATATACTTCAGATTCTTCTATTTTTTCAGATTTAACTAGATACTCTTCAAATTCATGGGTTCCATAAGCAATCATTCCGGCTGCTAAGAATACTAGTAACAAGGTTGTGTATTTAAATACATTTTTTAAGTTAATTCTTCTTCCCTGAAGGACAATTAAATATCCAATTAAAATAGCAAGGACAGCCCCTGTCAAAAAGCCAACATAAGAGAATGATCCTGTTATTGTGAAGCTAGAGATTAAAAATACCGCTGTCTCAAAACCCTCTCTCAGAATTGCAAAGAAGACCACAAAGAAAACACCCCACGAAGATAGTTCTATAGCGCCAAGTGTTTTGCCTTCAAGCTCTTTTCTGTCACTGACATGTTTTGATAACCAAAAAATAACATACCAAATTAGGATAGCCGTTAAATATAAGAAAATTGCTTCAAAAAGCGCAGCGGTAGAATCGTTGCCAAGGGAGTTTTTAGCAATTAACACCAAATACCCAACCAGAGCACTTGCTACAATGGCCGCAGCTACTCCAGCCCATAATTTGTAAAGATGACTTATTTGATTGGATTTTTCTAGAATCAAATAAATAATGCCTACTACCAAAGATGCCTCTAGTACTTCTCTAAATGTAATTATAAATTCACTCATATTTGTATGGCCTCGTATTTTTTTCTAGATGAGAATGATTCTTATTTAAATTGTAGCTAACTTTTCAGTAAAATTGAAGCTTATTATTTATTGATTATCTATATGCTTTTTGAAGATTAGTTGAGACAATGGGCAATGAAAAAAGTAGCAGTCATTGGAGCGGGCATCGCAGGAACGACAACTGCATATGCTCTTCTTAAAAAAGGCTATAAAGTAACTATTATTGACTCTAGGCGCTATCCAGCAATGGCAACAAGCTATGCTAATGGTGGCCAGTTAAGCGCAAGTAATGCAGAGACTTGGAATACGCCTAAAAACGTAATGAATGGCATTAAGTGGATGTTCAAGCCAGACGCACCTTTACTCTTCAATCCATCACCTGAAATTCAAAAATATAAATGGATGATGGGATTTTTATGGGCAACTCTCAAAGGAGAACATAAAAAGAATACTCTTGAAACTATAGATATGGCAAAAAAAGCAAGAGAAACTTATTTTAAAATTGCCGAAGATGAAGGTATAGAGTTCGAACTTTTAAAAAAGGGTATTTTAAGATTTTATGATTCTGAAAAAGAATTTAAACTTGATCAAGCAAAAAAATCTTGGCTAGACCAGGAAGGAATGGAGTGGGATACCCTAACAACCGAAGAGGTAAAAGACCTTGAGCCCGCTTTTAAAAATAATGCCAATTATGAAAAAATTGTTGGTGGGATATATACCAAGTCAGACGCTAGCGGGGATATACATAAATTCTGCACCAATCTAGAAAAAGTATTAGTCGAAAAATACTCTGCAAACCTTCAGTTAAATACTACTGTTGAATACATATCTAGGCAAAAAGGTCAGCTGGTGCTGACTATGCGCAAAGAAAATGAAATCATAAATGATTCTTTTGATAATGTGGTTATTTGTGCTGGAGTTGGCACGCAGGGTTTTGCTAATAGGCTTGGGGATAAAATGAATATTTATCCTGTAAAAGGATATAGCATAACTATAGATTTAAAAGATGAGCTTTCAAAAAGCTGCGCTCCGTCGGTATCTCTCATTGATCAGCCAGTAAAAATAGTAGCAAGCCGTCTTGGAGACAGATTTAGAGTTGCTGGTACCGCAGAGCTTGCGGGCATCAATACAGATATCCGCCAGAATAGAATTAGGCCATTGTTAGATTGGGTTGAGAAGTATTTTCCGAATGTCAGTACAGAAACCTATACGCCCTGGGCAGGTTTAAGGCCAATGACTCCAAATATGATGCCCATAACCTCTGAAAGTAGGATGAAAGGAGTCTTTTATCATGCAGGCCATGGTCATCTTGGTTGGACCTTAAGCGCAGAAACTGCAAATCATGTTGTAGCAAAGATAGAAGAAGAATCTTAGGGTAAATCAATAATTTCCCAGTTATTTTGTTCACTTAACGCTCTTAATTGATCATCTGGGTTAACTGCTTTAGGTGTTCGCACTTTACTTAATAAGGGCAAGTCATTAATAGAATCAGAGTAAAATATAGTATCTTCAAAATTATTTATGCCATTAGAAGCAGCCCATTCTGTTACTTTGATAAGTTTGCCCTCTCCTAATGCAGGTCTTCCAAAGACTTTTCCAGTATAAATCCCATCAATAACCTCTACCTCGGTTGCAACAACATTTTTAAAACCTAATCTTTTTGCAATGGGCTCCACTATGACAGAATTAGTAGCAGAGGCCAAAAGCATAATATCATTGTCATGATTGTGATTATGCAAAAGTCTAAGAGCATAAATATTTATCATTGGCTCTATAACCGTATTTAAAAAATGAGATAAAAGATCTGTCATTTGATTAGGCGTTTTGCCTTTTATTGTTGAGAGTGCAAATTCCGCCCATTCATCATAATTTAGTTTTCCTTCATGGTATTGATCATAAAAATACTTATTTTTTAATTCATATTCTTTCTGATTCACATGACCCTCTTCTATCAAAAAATTAATCCATGAATAATCAGAATCTCCGTTAAGAATGGTATTATCTAAATCAAATATTACTAAATTTTTTTTCATAAAATATCAACACTTACAATGATTAATGAACCAGGATACAGATTAAACGTTGGCCTTATTATTATTAATGATAAAGGCAAACTACTACTATGCAAAAGAAAAAAAACTACTAATTGGCAATTCCCTCAAGGGGGAATTGATAATGGGGAGACCCCTCTCAAGGCTGCGAAGAGAGAATTATTTGAAGAAGTAGGAATATCTTCTAGCTCTGTTAAATTTATTGGGACAACCAGAAAGTGGATCAAATATGATATTCCGTTGAGTCAAAGGAAGAAACATTTCATAAAAAAGAAAATAAAGGGCCAAACTCAGAAATGGTTCATGCTCAAGATTACTAAAAAAGTAGAGATAAGCTTTATCAATGACCCTGATAATGAATTTGATGAGTATAAATGGGTATCCTATTGGTATCCTTTGTTTATGATAGTCTCCTTTAAGAAAGAGGTTTATAGAAGCATCTTAAATGAGATGAAGCAGCTCTACTTCAATGAGATTGTAAAATGATTGAAGAGGTATTAATTTTTATTTCATTAGGTATTTTTTCTGGACTGATTGCGGGAATGTTTGGGATTGGCGGAGGTACATTAATAGTTCCTGTTTTGGTGACCTGTTTTATTGGCCTAGGTTTTGAAGAAGAGATTATTGTTCATATGGCTATAGGTACATCTATGGCAAGTATTTTTTTTACTGGGATGGCATCTGCAAATGCCCATATGGCAAAAAATGCAATTGATTTCCAAGTTATGCGGCCTGTTGTGATTGGAATAATTTTTGGGTCATTTCTTGGCGCAGTCTTTGCAATTCAAATAGCAGGATCCTTGCTTAAAATCATAATAGGATTATTTGCATTATTTGTAGCTATTCAAATGATTTTTGATATTGAATTATCAAAAAATAAGAAAATCAACAATGGAGGTAAGTCATACGTTGCAGGTTCATTTATTGGCTTTCTGTCATCAGTACTAGGTATAGGTGGAGGAATTTTCTCAGTTCCCTACTTCAAAAGTTTAGGACTAAGTCTTACATCAAGTATTGGTACCTCCGCGGCTTGTGGAATACCAATAGCAATATTTGCATCTTTTGGGTACATTTTAATGGGTTTTAACAACCCAATATTACCCGATATGAGCTTTGGCTACATTTATCTTCCTGCAGTTCTGGGCATATCTCTTACTAGTATTTTTACTGCCAGTTATGGGGCAAGAATAGCTCATTTTGTTTCAGAGAATATTCTTAAAAAGTTACTTATTTCTTTGATGCTTTTAATAGCAATATATATGATAGTTTTATGATCATTGAATTATCAAGTTTTTTTAATAACCCAAGCCTTATAGAGTTTGGTCCAATAAAGATTCAGTACTATGCAGTTTCCTGGTTGCTTTCATCCTACTTAATGTATTTATTTTTAAAGTCTAATGAGATTATTACTGAAATTGGGTTGTCAGAAGAAAAGGTAAATGACTTAGTTTTTCTATATGGCCTTGTTTTTGGTGCAATGATTGGAGGCAGAATTGGCTACATGCTCTTTTATGGAACAGATCAATTAATTAACAATCCTATTTCTCTTTTCTATGTATGGCAGGGAGGACTAAGCTTTCATGGAGGGTTGGTTGGTGTCGTTATTAGCATCGTATTATTTTGTAAGAAATATGAAATAAAATTTTTGAGATTGATGGATGCCGTGGCCCTTGTAACACCAATCAGTCTTGGTCTAGTTCGAATAGGAAACTTTTTAAATGGTGAGTTATATGGAAAACCTACGAATGGAGAATGGGGGTTTATTTTTCCAACAGACCCTTTCGGATACTTAAGGCACCCCTCTCAACTATATGAAAGTTTTGGAGAGGGATTAGTTCTATTTTTGATGTTATATTTTATAAGTAAAATTAGTAAGATACATGGTGCTGTTTGCTCATCATTTCTTATACTATATGGCTCAATTAGATTTATAATTGAATTTTTTAGACAGCCTGATGCACATATCGGTTATGTAGCATTAGATTTTTTAAGCATGGGTCAGCTCCTTTGCATTCCAATGGTAGTAATTGGTTTCATTTTGCTTGCCTACTCAAGGAGAAATGCATGAAGGCATACTTAGATCTTCTTCAATATATTTTAGAAAACGGCGATGAAAAGGATGATAGAACTAATACAGGTACTATTTCATCATTTGGACATCAATTGGCTTTTGACTTAGAAGAGGGTTTTCCAGCTGTAACAACAAAATCACTTGCATGGAAAGGTGTTGTCTCAGAGTTACTTTGGTTTCTTGAAGGATCCAGTGATGAAAGAAGACTTGCTGAAATCAGATTCAACAAACATAGAGGAGAGCTAACGGATCTAAATAAATATTCAACCATATGGACGGACAATGCAGATAAACAAGGCGTAGCCTTAGGGTATGAAAATACTGATTTAAAAAAAGAATTAGGCCCCGTATATGGGGTGCAGTGGCGGGATTGGAGTGGGATAGATCAAGTAAAAGAATTAATTAAAAATATTAAGGAAAACCCAGACGGCAGAAGACATATTCTCTCAGCATGGAATGTAGGAAAGATTAATGAAATGGCCCTTCCCCCTTGTCATGTGATGTCTCAATTTTATGTCAGTAAAGGGACTATTAGCTGTCATATGTATCAAAGAAGTGCTGATATGTTTTTAGGAGTTCCATTTAATATTGCTAGCTACTCTTTACTACTTTGCATCTTTGGAAAAGTTCTAAATCTAAAACCAAAACGCTTTGTTCATTCTTTTGGTGATGCTCACATATATAAGAATTCAATCGATCAGGTAAAAGAACAAATTGCTCGCGAGCCGATGCCGTTGCCGACATTGAATCTGCCTAACATAACATCACTTGAAGATATTCATAGTTATTCTATTGATGAGTTTAAATTAGAAAACTATGAGCATCATCCTGCAATAAAAGCAAAAATGGCGGTATAAATGAAAATTATTTCTCATCTTGTGGCTGTATCAAACAACTTAGTTATTGGAGTTGATAATGATCTCCCCTGGAATTTAAAAGCAGATTTAGCTCATTTCAAAGAATACACGCTTAATAAAACTATCATAATGGGAAGGAAGACTTTTGAATCTATAGGGCGTCCACTGCCAAAAAGAACTAACTTTGTTATATCAAGGACATTGAAGGAAATTCCAGGTGCACAAGTCTTTAAAAGCCTTGATGATGCTATCAAAAGTGCTGAAGAAATTAATAAGCTTAAAGATAAAGAGAACGAAATAGTTATTATTGGTGGTGGTTATTTATTTAGAGATACCATAGAGACAGTAAATAAACTTTTAATTACAAGAGTTGATTGCGACATTGAGGGTGATATTTTTTATCCAGATATAGACTTAACAGAATGGAAATTATGTAGCAAAGAGGCCTATAAAAAAGATGAGGAGAATGACTATGATTTTAAAATAGAGGAATACTCTAAATTATGACTGGCTTTGGATATACTCTCTTCTCAAAGCTAAATTTTTAACTCTAATTTCTTCATTCTCAGTATACTTAATCCAATTATTTGCTTGCTTCTTAATTTTCTTATCTTCATCTCTAGCAGCAATCCTAAATTGTTTCTTAGCATTATCAAATTCTTGTAATTCATAATAGGCCTGACCAAGTGTTAAATGCACCTGAGATATCTTTGTAAGTTTGCCTTTATCAAGACCTTTTTTAATTGCATCAACGGCTTGCTCTATTCTGTCTTCAGATAAATATAAATTACCAAGCAGAACATAGGACTTGCCCTCTTTAGACATCTTTGCAGCTTTTTCTAAAGCTGGGATAGCTTTGTCTATTTCTTGAGCCATTCTCCATGAATCAGCTAAAAGTTTAAGGTTTTTCTCATTACTTCGAACTACTGGCCCAGTCTTTTCTACCTTAGTTTCAGCTTTAGTAACCTTATCAATAACAGTTTCTGTTGTAGTTACAATTTTCTTTTGACCAGAGGTAAGAACTTGAGCAGCCCAGTATGGATTTTGATTAAGAAGAAGTAGTTGGGTAAGAGCTAAGTATTCGGACTCTTTATCAAGAAAATCTTTGGCATGAGCAGCTTTAAGCGTGATCATGTAATCTCTTTCTCTTCCAAGTTGACCGTATGTTCCACCTAACTGAATAAAGTAAAGTTTTTTTGGGTAAAGGTTTACTAGAATTTCATAAATATCTAGCTGGAGTAGCAGAGCTTTTTTTTCACCAATTTCTTTTTTAAGCTCATTAATACAAGCTGCAACAATAACGTACCAATTCTCTTTAGGCTTATAACCCTCTTCTTCAGCCATAGTAACTGCTGTTTCCATAGATGACCTAGCTTTTCTGAAATCGCCCAACTGGAAATAGGCCTGACCAAGAAGTGCCCATGATTGAGCGGTTATTGTTTCAACCTCATCCATCCACATTAAAATTAAATCAACGCCTTTTTGATATCTCTCTTTTACTAAATTTAATTGAGCCAGGGTAAGCAAGCCAGATGTCCTTAATGGAATTGTTACCTCAGGTTCGGCCAAAAGCTTTTCATAGGCTTGTATAGCTTGATCATATTTACCATCTGAAAAATAAACATACCCCCATGTATTCCACATAACTGATCTGTCATAACTTTTTAAGTTTTCTTGATCATCTCTAAGAGCTGTTAATATTTCTAAAACAACTTCCATATCTGGAGCGGGCTCGCCTTTTTCATTAACTACCTCTAAAGCCTCATACACCTTAGCCATTTTTTTTGCAGTAGAGGTTTGAAGGGCTCTAGCTTTTTTATACTTAATTTGCTTTTTAGGTTTCGTAGATTCCTGGGCTTCTACATAATTTGATGTGAAAGAAAAAGAAAAGGCCAATATGGCGAATGCATATACTAATTTAGATTTTTTAAAAAGTTTAATCATTTTTCTCCATCTTAAAGGTAAATCTATGCTTAACCGCCTCTACAGCTGTCGGCTTGCCATCAACTATTTTTGGTTTATATTTCAATTTTAATGAAGCTCTTACTGATGCACTGTTAAAAATTGAACATTCTCTCATTTGTGCATTGGGATCTTCTGGATCTCCACAGTAGCCTTCTAAGGCAACAGCATCTTCAACCGTTCCAGTTTCAGTGATTGTGAAAGATGTAATAGCAAATCCCTCTGTGCCTCTTTCTTGGGCTCTTCTTGGGTAGATAGGCTGGACTTTAAATAGTGGAATATATTCACCATCTCTGAAAAAGTTTCCACTTGCTTTGAAATTAGCCTTTGGCTTGGCCATTGAAACATCTATTCCTGTTAATGGTTGAAGGTCAAGTTCTGGTTGAGCAATATCCTCTGGTTGCTCTTCTGGCTTTTCAGGCTTATCAACCTCAGTCATGAAGGTGTCTATTTGCCTTTCAGGCATTACAACATCAGCTAGTTTTATCGACTTATCTTCTTTCATTCCGCTATCGCCTAATGAAATGAGAATAACCATAATAAAAAATAAACCAGATGTGATTAATACAGATAGGCCTATGCCTGCAGCATATTTATTAGCATCGAAAGCTTTATTATATAAAGCCCTTAGTGGGTTAAATATTTTATTTAGTAATGCTCTTACCTGACTCATATTATATTATTTTGGTTCTGACGCTAAGGAGATTGCATTAACACCAGCTTCTCTGGCTCCATCCATCACTTGAATAATAGTATCTGCCATTGCCTTCTCATCTGCCTGGATAACCACGGAACCTTTTGGGTTATCAGCAAGAAGTTTAACAACATTAGCTTTAACCTGACGAACATCTATTCTCCTTCCATCCATCCATACTTCACCAGTTGGCCCTACAGCAATAAGAATAGCTGCATTTTCTTGAGTCTCAGCGGTATCAGAATCAGGTCTATTAATTTCTAAACCAGGTTCTTTAATAAAGTTTGCTGTAACAATAAAGAAAATAAGCATAATGAACACCACATCAAGCATGGGAGTCAGATTAATTTCATCATTTTCCTCTTGTACCGCACTAGTTATTGCATTTCTTCTCATAATATTCCTCTATCTATAATTCTCTTTTGATAATGTCATTTAGTTCTTCTTCATGTCTTTTACTTTTGCTCGTTAGATAAATTGCAGCAAATGAACCTGATAAGGCAGCTACCATTCCCGCCATAGTTGGAAGTGTTGCTTTTGAGACTCCACCAGCCATTGCTCTTGCATCTCCTCCTCCATTAAATGCCATAACCTGGAAAACTTCTATCATTCCTGTAACGGTTCCTAAGAGTCCCAATAAAGGGGCTAAAACTATGCAGGTTTGAATGATGCTAATATTCCTATTGATTTCTATTTTGGCCTGAGACATCATTTTTTCTCTAATCTGCAGCGCATGCCATGACTTTTTATCAGACCTTAAGTTCCATTTGTGTGCAAGCTTCGAGACATATTCATTATGAGCGTGTGATAGATACCAGATTCTTTCAAAAATCATACCCCACATAAAGAATACAAGAATAGCAATTAGCCAAAGCACGCTCCCGCCCTGCTCCATAAAATCTCTTATGGATGAAAAGGCTTCGGTTATTGCAAATGCTATATCCATAGTTTAAACCTATTTACTTTCTGCTCTCTCGGCAAGAATACCAGTACTTTGCTCCTCAAGAATGCTAATAATTCCTCTTGCAGAAGATTGAGTAAACGAGTGCAGTAAACTAGTTGGGATAGCTACAAGCAGTCCTAGAACTGTAGTAACAAGAGCTTGTGATATACCACCAGCCATTAGCTTAGGGTCACCTGTTCCGTATAGCGTAATCATTTGGAAGGTTACGATCATTCCAGTAACAGTTCCCAACAAACCAGCTAAAGGAGCAATAACAGAAATAATTTTTATAAAACCTATACCTTGATCAATTGCAGGCCTTTCTGCCATTATGGCTTCAGCAAGTTTTAGCTCAAGAGTATCGATATCTTTCTCAAAATTCTCTTTACCCACTTTCAATACTCTTCCTAAAGGATTGGAAATATCAGCAGCTTCTTGATTAGCCTGCTTTCTTACTGCGGTTCCAATCATGTAAAGGCTATATAACTTATAAAAAGCGAATAATACAGCTATTATACCAACAGCAATGATTGCATAACCAACCTCTCTACCCTGTTGAGCTCTTTCCATTAATGATGGTGTCTGTATTAAGTTAGCAAGTAAACTTCCACCAGTTGGTCCAGTAGGATCAACTCCAAATTTAACTTGATCACCAACATCTGCATTACCTACAGCTTTAGCTGTTTTGGTATATCTGCCTGCAGGCTGTCTTGGAAGAAATGCATATTGACCCTTCGAAGAGGCATATTCTAAATACTTTCCATCACAAACTGCATTAAATAATCCAACTCTAGTAACGCTACATTCAGAAGTAACACCATCAACATCAATAACATCTGTTGTAAATGAAACAACTTGAGCACTTGCAGCAAGCTCTCTTGTTAGTTGATACCACAATCCTTCTATCTCTCTAATGGTAGGGAGTTCGGTTGTTTCTGACATTTTTCCAGTTAAGTCATTTAAGAATTGAACTCTTTCTTGACCATACTCAGCGCCTGTAAGGGAGCCTGAGAATTGAACGGCAGCTTCTCCAGCAGAGCTTTGTAAGTGACCAAATAATTCAACCAATGAGCCTAGTTCTTTCTTATAGGCATCTTCTTTAACTCTCAGAATTTCTTCATTCTTTTTGTATTCAGCTTCTAAAGTATCAGCAATCTTTTCTTGACGAACTAACTCTCTTTTTTCAGCTGCTAGAATTGAAGCTTGTTTATTTTTATTTGCTAAGAATGAATTTTCTCTTTCATCATTAGCGGCTTGCTCTTGGGTTTTACCCTCTTTAACAAGTGCTAAAAGAGCTTCAACGGTTGAAATTTCAACAACTTCTTCGTTTGCATCTTGAGCGAACAATGAGCTTGCAAAAGATATTACTAGTAAAAATGGTAATAGATATAAACGATTCATTACACTTCTCCTTTAATTACTGGCATTAGTAACATATCTGTTGGGGCTAATTTCTTAGCCATTCTTATGCCGTTTCTGATTGGTTTTCTGTAACTTCCATCTAACTCATCCCAAGAATTTGTTTCGTTATTCCATCTGCCACTAGATTGTTCGTCTTTTGTTTGATAAAACATTCCAATTCTTCCAATGACAAGAATATTTACTACAGTACCATCTTGTAAGGCGCTCTCGTATGTATCGATTTTTCTTCCATATTCAGCTTCAATGTTATAAGCCTCTAATACCTGTCTTACCTGCTCTGAAGCAGTTACTTTTGGCTTAGCAAGAGATGATCTAACTAGGTCAACTCTATTTTGTCTTTCTTCAATCCTAAAGGGAGTATCAAGATTAATGAAAGACTCAAGGCTCTCAAGCATTCTTTGGGCTAAAGGTGGTATTTGTCTTTGCATGACTACTACCTGAACCAGCTGGTCATCGAGCTTGTCCATTAAGTCAAGCTGGGCTTCTATCTGGATTCTTTTTTGCTCGTTATAAAGCTTTAGTCCTTCAACTTGTTTCGCAGTAGCTTTCCACTCATTTACGATTTTATCGGTCTTTTTTTCAGTTGCATCGATATTATCTTGTGAAGTTGCTGATAACTCTTGATTTTCTCTTCCAACCTCAAGAACGCTTTCCATATCTGATGACGAAACAAAGCTCGACATAGAAATAAGCACACACAAGTGCACTAAATTAAAATTTTTATTCATATTAATCTCCCTAAAAGATTGCTCATATTAACAGTCAATTCAATAATAATAAAACTTTTTATAAGAATTATTGTAAAGAAAACTGTATCAATATTTTATCATCAACACTGGTGTTTCAGATTTATATTTAATGTATTCCTCGTCTTGTCCCCATTTCTTATCAGCTCTAGCCTCTAACATCCGCACTCCACTTACATAAACAAGAAGTAAGTATGTAAATACTGGCGAGATTAAAGTTAAGTACTGAAGTCCATTAAGAGAAGAGAATGACATAACAGCCACACCTGCCCATAAAACTATTTCACCAAAAAAGTTTGGATGTCTTGATTTGGCCCAAAGACCAGTGGTTATAAATTTATCTCTATTTTCAGGTACTGATCTAAATTTAGATTTTTGATTATCGGCAATAATTTCAGTACAAAAACCATAAACAAATAATCCAAGCCCAATATAAAAAAGTGCATTCATTACCACGCCGGTTTCAGAAGATATGGCTGTTAAGGCACACATAGAACACATTGAAACCCAAAGGCCTTGAAGGGTCCAAGTCATAAAAAATTGTGTAGCAGATGGTTTTATAGAACGGAACCTTTTATCTTCTCCATCTTTATGTATTCTCATAAATAGAAAGGTCCCAAGCCTCAGGGCCCATAATGTAATTAATAAAACAATAGCAATATTAGCTCCGTTTAAAGCAGTAAATTGTTCTGATGTTGCGGCCAATGAAAACCACATTACAGAAAGATATGTGATGCTCCCCATTAAGTCATAAAACTTTTCTGTTTGAAAAACATATGCTGGAATAAAAGCTATCCACTGAAGAGCAAAAGCAATAAAGACAACCTTTAAAACTAAATCGATACCAGTAGCGTTTGCCAACAGAACTGCAACAAGAAATGCTACTGCTGAAATTACAATATTAATTACTTTATTCATAAATTACTCCCACCCACATATTCTATTTTCATTTTGTTTGTCCAGCCAATCCTTTAATGGCTTGTAATAATTCATCACAGAACTTCCACTTAGTTTTCTTGAGCCAGTGATATTTTCAAATGCATCTTGCCATGGAAGGCTCTGCCCCATTGCCATAGTAGAGATAATTTTTTCACCAACTTCTGAATTTCCATAAATAGAACATTCATGGAGTGCTCCCTGAAAATTCATTTCATTACACAATGATTCATGGAATTGGTATTGCATGATTCTAGCAAGATAGTATCTTGTATAAGGAGTATTTCCAGGAATATGATACTTAGCACCAGGGTCAAAGTAATCCTCTGTTCTGGCAACTGGAGATGTTATTCCTTGATATGACTCTCTCATATCCCACCAAGATTGATTTAAATTAGATTCATCAATCTCGCCATTAAAAATTCCTGATCTCCATTTGTCTAACATCAATGCCCAAGGTATAACTACCACACCCTCTAGAGCTTGTTTCATGAGCAAGCCTATTTCATCTTTTTTTGCAGCTTCTGCTTCTTCTGCTGATATAAAACCAATATCATTAAGATAACCTGGTGTAATAGATAAAGTTAGTAGATCACCGAAAGCTTCATGAAAACCATCGTTGGCTCCACCTTGAAACAAAGTAGGTAAATGGTTATAGGCTTGATAATAAAAAATATGTCCTAATTCATGATGAATGGTACTGAAGTCTTCTTCATTTTTTTCAATACACATCTTTATTCTTAAGTCATTATTTGCAGAGTCTAAGTTCCATGCAGATGCGTGGCATTGAACTGATCTATCTGCAGGTTTTATAAATAGTGATCGCTCCCAAAATGTTTCAGGAAGGGAATCAAATCCCATAGATAAAAAGAAATTTTCAGCATATTCAACCATCTGCGTTTCATTGATATTCCTATCTTTAATTATTTGAGTAACATCAATAGGATTCGTTTCTTCTGCTTTGTATACAAGATCATAAATGTTTGACCATGACTGTCCCCACATGTTTCCCAAGAGATGGACAGGCAATGGCCCATCAAGAGGAACTTCTTCATCTCCATACTTGGAATTAAGTTCACTTCTAACATGACAATGCAATGCATCATATAGAGGTTTTACTTCTTCCCAAACTCTATCTGTTTCTTGTAAAAATTCTTCTGCTGGCATGTCGTATTTACTGAACCATAAATCGCTTAGACCTTCAAAACCAAGATCTTTTGAACCTTGATTTCCAATTTCAACCATACGCATATACATCGGCTTCATAGGTTTACCTATTTCATGCCAGCCAGTCCAGGCTTTAAGTAATTCGCTAGGATCTCGTGAATTATCTAAAATTTGTTCGAAATCGCCTAACTCATAACATGTTCCGTCTTCATAACAATGCTTGCCACTTCCATACATTGCATCAAGTTGAGTTGATATTGTGGAGAGTTCCCCCGCTAGAGCTTCATTAAATGGAGGTGGCATAACAAAAGAGCTTTTCAAAAGCTCTAATTGTCTTCTGTTTGAGTCTGATGTATCCAGATTGTTAAATAAGGCTGCTTCTCTCGATAATTCTAAAGCTTTTAAAGTATATCTTTTGGAATAATCAGATAATACTTTTTGAGAGTCATAGGTTATAAAATTTGAACCAATCCAAGATGCAGAGCTAACAATCGGTCCTTCAGTTAAGTTATCTTCCTCAACAGAAGCTAAGAATAAATCCAAATCATCTAAAGACTTAGATTGTTCGCCAGTTTGCCCGCAAGAAGTTACAATTGCACATATGACAATTAATGTGAATATTTTTTTCATAAGTGTTTCCTCGATTAACCAAAATAACATAAAAAATATATATAAAAAATGAAAATATCAACGAATCAATTCAAGAATGGAACTAAGCTCCTGATAGATAATGCGCCTTGCTCAATAATAGAGCATGAGTTTCATAAACCAGGAAAGGGACAAGCGGTTATGCGAGTCAAGTATAAGAACTTGCTCACAGGCAATACAAACGATAAAACATTTAAGTCAGGTGAATCTGCTGAAACTGCAGATGTTAATCATAAGGATATGGAATTTCTTTATTGTGATGGAGAGTCGTGGCACTTTATGGATACAACTACATACGAACAAATTGAAATTGGTGCCAATGAAATGGGTAGTGCTAAAAAATGGCTTGTTGGTCAGGAGACCTGCGAAATTATCCTTTGGGATGAAAGACCTATATTAGTTGACCCACCTGTCATAGTTGAATTAAAAATTACATCGTCAGAACCTGGGGTTAAGGGAGATACGGTCTCAGGCGCTACAAAGCCAGCAGAACTAGAGACAGGTGTGTCAGTCCAAGTGCCTCTGTTTGTTAATGAGGGTGAAACTATTAAGGTTGATACAAGGGACGAGAGTTATGTTGGTAGAGCAAAATAATGATTCCTATTATTAATGAGCAAATTAATGATTTCTTAATTTCATTACCTAACGTAAGCGACGATCAAGTTGAGTTCATAAAAGAAAAATGTGCAACAACTGTAACTGATGATTTAAAAAAAGGTCATGCCACATCTAATGTATGTATGATTGCTGCGAGTATATTAAAAAGAAGCCCGCGCGATTTGGCCGAAGAATTAGTTTCGAATCTTAAAGATTCTAATGCATTTGAAAAAGTTGAGTCTGCTGGGCCTGGTTTTATTAATGTAACTTTTCAACGTGAAGATTTTGTATCCATAATCAATTATATAAATCTCAACCCCAAAGATTTTGGTACCTCTAAGCATGGTAAAAATAAATCAATTCAAATTGAATTCGTTTCAGCTAATCCAACCGGACCATTGCATGTAGGTCATGGCAGAGGTGCAGCATATGGAGATGCAATAGGAAGAATACTTACATCTTCAGGCTATACCGTAGAAAAAGAATATTATATTAATGATGCAGGCAGACAAATTGATATTCTAACTGCAAGCGTCTATGTAAAACTTAACTCAGATGCATTCATGGAATTCTTTCCTAAAAATGCTTACAAAGGTTCTTATATAGAAGAAATTGCTCAGGCTTTTAAGCAAGAAAATACTCCTTCTACTCTTAAAGATGCATCTTTATATATAAAGGATTTGCCATCTGATGAAGAGAAAGAGATAGATGAATTAATTTTAAGGATGAAAGACCTTGATAGCTCTCAATGGTTTGAAGTAAAAGATTTTGCTTTAAATTCTGTTCTTGATTCTATCAAAGAGGATCTTAGTTTATTTAATGTTGGTTTTGATCATTGGTTTTATGAGTCATCTCTTGGAGATACTAAAGATAGCAAGTCAAAAATTTCATCGGCCATACAAACACTAAAAGATAAAAAATTGGCATTTGAAGAAAATGGAGCGATATGGCTGGATACTTCAGAAAGTGGAGATGATAAGAACAGAGTGTTGATAAGAGATGATGGAAGGCCAACATATTTTGCTTCGGATGTTGCATATCATAAAAACAAAATAGATAGAGGTTTTGATAAGTTAATTAATGTTTGGGGGGCTGACCATCATGGCTATATAAAAAGAATTGAAGCCTCTATGCATGGACTGGGTTTTGATAAGAATAGATTAGATGTTCAGCTTGTTCAGTTTGCAAACCTATTTAAAGATGGAAAAAAAGTAAAGATGTCTACAAGATCTGGAGAGTTTTATTCTTTAAAAGACTTAATTCAGGACATAGGAACTGATGCCGCAAGATTTTATTATCTTTCTAAGCAAGCAGATCAACACTTAGATTTTGATTTAAATCTAGCCACGTCTGACAGTAAAGAGAATATGTTTTATTACATTCAATATGCACATGCAAGAATATTTTCTCTACTTACTAAATACAAATCTAATAATAAGGGTATGCCCTCTTCTGCGGGTTCAATCACCAATGGATCATATAATCAGTGCGACAAGCTCATTCATGAAATTAGCAGATATCCTAGCACAGTAAGACGAGCATCAAGCTCTCTTCAACCCCACTTAATAATATTTTATCTAAAAGACTTAGCTCATACTTTTCATAGTTTTTATAATGATAATCCAGTATTAACCGAGTCGCAGGAGAATCTTGATTCTATTATTTTATGCCTGAATGCAGTTAAATCTGTTATTGCGAATGGACTAGAGCTTCTTGGAATTGAGCCTATGGAAAAAATGTAAATTAAATGAAAGATTATGCTAATAGGAATTCTATAGGCAGAAGCCAAGGAAAAACAAAGAAAACTGTATATAGATCAAAGAGAAAAAATATTGAGGTTGTTCCCTCGACATTTCTATTTGGTCTTGCAGTATTAGCTGCTCTTTTAATCTCTACCTCTATCTTCTATTTTGGTACGGATATTAAAGCTATTGATCAGCGCAAGATAACAAATACAGTAACAATAAATTTTCCAACATCGTTAATGGAAGATTCTGTATTAATAGAAACAAATAATTTTAGTGATGACTTGGAATGTGAGTACTTTGTCCAGATTGGGGCTTATGGCAATAAAAAATATGCATATGAAGCAGTTAAAATTTTAGACGCGATTGAATTTATGACTATAAATGATATCTATAGCTCTTCTGATCCTGGAAAACTTCTTCATAGTGTTTTGAGTGGACCATATGAGAATAGATCTGCTGCCAATAATGCTAAAGAAAAAATAACAAAAAAAGGCTTTGAACCTCAGCTAAGAACGTTATGCAAAAAGAAATAGAAAAAAATTTAAAACTGGTTAAAGAAAGCGCTCACAATGCTGCATTAAAGGCAGGATTAAATCCTAACAATGTTTTGCTTGTAGCTGTTTCAAAAAAGAAAGATGAAGAGTCTATCAAAGCAGCATTTGATTTTGGAATAAAAGACTTTGGTGAAAATTATGCTCAGGAGCTTTCAGTCAAGTCAGATTTTTTTAAGGATGAAGAAATTGTATGGCATTTTATTGGTCCCATTCAAACCAATAAAATAAAACTAATAGCTAAGCATGCAAGCTGGATTCATTCTTTAGATAGATCTAAGGTTGTAGAGAAACTAAATAAAGAATGCCTTCAAGCAGAAAGACATATTAATGCTTTGATACAAATAAATATTTCAGGTGAAGAAACAAAAAGTGGTATAAGTCCAGATAAACTTTTAGAATTTGCTGAATACGTTAACACTCAAACAAATATTAACTTAAAAGGCATAATGGTCCTTCCGAGGATTAATGGGAATACAAAAGAAAAAGAAGAAGAGATGATTAAGGCAAAAAAATTACATACAACACTAGTGAATAAGTTTCCTCATGCTAGTCATCTATCCATGGGAACTACTTCTGATTTTGAGCGCGCAATAACAAATGGTTCAAATATAATTAGAGTTGGTGAACTCATATTTGGAAAACGAACATGAAAAAGATAGTTTTTTTTGGAGCGGGCAATATTGCACAATCTATTATCCTAGGCCTCATTTCTTCTGGGTATGAGAAAGAGAATATTTTATTTATAGATAGAAATAGAAGTAATCAAAATATTCTTAAAAAACTTGGTATAAAAAAATATATAAGTAACTATGAAGATGAAATAGACCTATTCATCATTGCTGTAAAACCAAAAGACGCTTTAATAGCTTATGAGGAAATCTGCAATTCTCATAAAAAACCTAAGATCATATCTTTGGTTGCTGGGATTAAATCTAAAAAATATTTTATTAAGTCAAATAATGCCCAGTTTATAAGAGTTATGCCAACAACCTCTTCCAAGTTTAACAAAGGTATTACTGCATTATTAAATATCTCTGCATCTGCATCCACATATAACAAAACTAAGAAAATGTTTAACAAGGTTGGTATGGTCATTGAGTTAAATAAAGAACAAGAAATGGATACATTTACAGGCCTCATTGGAAGCGGTCCTGCATACTTCTTTTACCTGCTAAAAACATATGAGAAAAGACTATTAAAGCTTTGCAATAATGATTCAAACTTAACAGCAAAAGCAATGAGTGGTTTGCTTGAGGGGGTTGCTCTGTCTCTTTTAGATGGGAGTAGCATTGACAGCCTAATTGAAAGAGTTGCATCCAAAAAGGGAACAACAGAAGCAGGATTAAAAAGTTTTAAGAAAAATAAACTACTGAGTTCGTTTGATAAAGGAATTTCAGCGGCCGTTAATCGATCAAAGGAGATTGCAAATGAGTCCTAATATGGCACAACTAGCAAACTTAATTATCTCAATGCTTTGTTATGGTTTTGTATTGCTCTTTATTTTTAATCTGCTCAAGGTAAATTATTTCAATCCTATCGTAAAGGCATTCGTTTCAGCATATAAACCTATTTCAAAATTATCGATTTTCCCAAATCAACTTTATATGATTGGGTTGATTGCTGTTGGGTTAAAATTTGCTGGTTTTCAAATTGCCCTATCAAGCCAATCTTTGTCCAATGAATATGAAAACTCAGTATTGTTAATTATTGCTCTTATACAAATAATAAGAATTGGTATAGATGTTATTTTTTACTCAGTTATAGGCTCGGTTATTCTAAGTTGGGTATCGCCTGAAAAAACAAATCCAGCTCTTGAGCTGATAGACGAAATATCAAATAAAATATTAAGTCCTGTAAGAAACTTTATACCTTCAGCTGGAGGGATCGACTTCTCTCCAATAGTTGTATTTATTGCAATTAGTATGATTAGTAACTTTTTACAAGATATTATTAGATCGATAGCATGAGGACAATTAAAGAGCTCATCCACTTTGATCAAGGCCTTCAATTAGAGTCTGGATCAAAATTAGATTCTTTTGATTTGATGGTAGAGACTTATGGAGAATTAAACGAAGATAAATCTAATGCCATATTAGTTTGTCATGCTTTTTCCGGCAATCATCATGCGGCAGGTGTAGATTCTGAGACTGACCAAACTGGTTGGTGGAATCAAATTATTGGTCCTAATAAAGCTATTGATACAAATAAATATTTTGTAGTCTGTTCAAACAACCTGGGTGGCTGCTCTGGATCTTCTGGCCCTACTTCATTAAACCCCAACACAGGCAAGGCATATGGCAAAGACTTCCCTGCTGTATCTGTAACAGATTGGGTGAATTCGCAAAAGCTTCTATCTGATTTTCTACAAATTAAAAAATGGCATCTCGTCACTGGTGGAAGTCTTGGCGGAATGCAAGCACTTCAATGGGCGATTTCTTTTCCTGAGAATCTATCAAAATGTGGAGTTTTTGCTGCTGCTGCAAAATCAAGCACACAGAATATTGCAATGAATGAAGTATCCAGAGAGTCGATTAGAAAGGATGTAAATTTTTTTGATGGTGATTACATCGAGCATGATACAACACCAAAAAATGGTCTTAAGGCAGCGCGAATGCTTGGGCACATAACCTATCTTTCTGAGAAACATATGGATGTAAAGTTTGGAAGGAAATTTCAAAGTACAGACTCTAAAGTTTCTGGAAACGTTGATTATGAAGTAGAAAATTACCTTCAGTATAAAGGTGAAAAATTTTCTGATACTTTTGATGCCAATTCTTATATTTTAATGACCAAAGCTATGGATGGCTATGATGCTTCCATAAACTCTGATGGGAATCTTGATAAAGCAATGTCTGTTATCAAATGCCATCTTTTAATTATTGGGTTTGATAGCGACTGGCTTTACCCGCCCCAAAGAGGAAAAGATATTCAACTTGCAGGCATGAGGGCTAATGTGAATTGCACAAATGTTATTCTGCCTGGCGAGCAAGGTCATGACAGTTTTTTATTTGCTTCAGAAGAATATGATGGAATTATTAATACTTTTATAGAGTCCTAATGAGCACCTCCTTAATAAATATAATTAATGACTGGATCCCTGATCAAAGTAAAGTTATTGATTTTGGTTGCGGCGATGGCTCGTTGCTTAAAGAACTTATTGATACAAAAAAAATACATGGATATGGCGTAGAAATAGATACCAAGAAAATTCAAGAATGCATAGCAAAGGGCCTTTCAGTTATTCAACAAGATATTGATGACGGTTTTGAGGAATTTGAGTCTTCTAATTTTGATATTTCAATAATGGCTAGTTCCATCCAATGTCTAAAAGATCCTCATCTAGCCTTGAGAAGAATGTTAAAGCTATCTAATAAATGTGTGGTAACGCTGCCAAATCTTGGCTACTGGAGGTGCCGTGCAGACTTAGTTTTAGGAAAAATGCCTGTCACCCCAAATCTTCCATCAAGTTGGTATGAGACAGACAATCTTCATCTTTGTACTATCAATGATTTTGAAAAACTTTGTGATGATGAAGGCTTCATTATCAATAAAAAAATATTTTTAAACCCCAATAGAGATCAAAGCTTCTTAGCGTCTAGATCACCTAATTTATTTGCTTCAGAGGGAGTGTATTTACTTGGAAGAGAATAAAAAAATTTTACTAGCCACTTCTAATCAAGGCAAACTCAAGGAGTTCAAAAAACTTTTTACAAATTTTAATTTCATTTTACAGGCTGAACTTGGAATCGAGGATGCAATAGAAGATGGACTGACTTTCTTTGAGAATGCTTTGAAAAAGGCACGTCATGGCGCCAAGGAATCAAAGCTTTTTACTATTGCTGATGATTCAGGCTTGGTTGTTCCAGGATTAAATTTTGAACCTGGAATTTATTCAGCAAGATATGCAGGTGAAGATGCATCGGATCTAGATAATCGAAATAAGATTATTGACGAGCTGAAAAAAAGGAATCTAGTGTCTCTGCCTGCTTATTATGTATGTGTTTTGGTGGGAGTTCATTCGTATGATGACCCTATGCCAATATACGCATCAGGGAAAATTCACGGAAAAGTGAGTGTTGAAAGTCAGGGAGATGGTGGGTTTGGTTACGATAAAATTTTTTATATAGATAACCCAGAAACCTCAATGGCCTCAATTAGCTCAGAGCTTAAAAATACTATAAGTCACAGAGCTATTGCTGCTCGTTCATTTTTGATAGAACTTGAAAAGATTTAATCCTGAGGAAACTCCACTTTCTTTATACATTCATCTTCCTTGGTGCGAAAAGCAATGCCCCTATTGTGATTTCAATATATCTACTAACAAAAAGGATGGAGAAGAAGAGTCTCTTATCAAGGCAATTTTGAATGATTTAGATGCATCAAAAAAATATATTTTGGATAGAAAATTTATATCTGTGTACTTTGGGGGTGGGACCCCATCTTTGGTTAAAGCAAAAAATATTGAAAAAATACTACTTACATTAATTGAAAATGAGATGCTTGAAAATGACTGCGAGATAAGTTTTGAATTTAACCCAAGGGAAGTCAATTTAGATTATGTTTCTGCTCTTTCAGATATGGGAGTTAATAGAGCCTCTATTGGCATACAGAGCTTTGATGAAAATACATTAAAAAGTTTAGAGCGAAATCATGATGCACAAGACGCCTTAAAGGCCTTAGATATTATTGCTGGTGTGAGGTCAATAAAAACCTCTATAGATTTGATATATGGAGTAATGAATCAGACCCCTCTTTCTTTTGAAAATGATATTAAGGTTTTTTGTTCACAAAACATTTCCCATCTATCAATGTATCAATTAACAATTGAACCAAATACTATCTTTTATAAAAAAGAGCTTAAGATTCCAAAAGATACTCAAATAGAAGAAATGGAACTCATTGCTAAAAATTTATTAAATGAAAATAGTTTTTATCAATACGAGGTTTCATCTTGGGCTAAGGATAATTCTTTTAGTCAGCATAATATGAACTATTGGATGTATGGAGATTTTCTTGGGTTAGGTCCTGGAGCCCACAGCAAGATAACAACTGAAAATTCAATAAAAAGAATGGTTAAATTAAAAAAAGTGAGTTCTTATATAAAAAGTCCATCTCAGGTTGCTGAGCAAGAAGTTTCTATCGATGGTTATGATATAGATCTGGCAATGAATTTATTGCGATTAAAAAATGGGGTTAGCTTTAATGAACTTAAGAAAAGAAAAATATATCTTACAGAAACTTTTATAAAAAAATTAGAAAAAGGTATTGAGAGTAACCTTTTAGAGAAAAGTGATATTAAAGCTACTGATATTGGTTATAAATTTTTAAATGATACGGTAAATCTCTTTAGCTAATTTTTTTAAGCGAAAAAGGATATATCTTTCTGCCCTCATCCATAGCTCTTCTTTGAAACTTAGTTAGTGCTGATTTTTCATAAGAAGAATTATTGTTTCTCTCATAACCAACTGATATATCTAATTGTTCTTTAATGGATTCGGCATAGTCTTTAACATCTGTAGACATAAAAAGCTCACCTCCGTCATGAATAGTTGGATGTATTAATTCAAAAAATTCATTAGTTAACATTCTTCTTTTGTGGTGCTTAAGTTTTGGCCAAGGGTCTGGACAGATAACAATTACATCATCAAATACTGGTTCTTTTATATCATCTATAAAAAGCCTTATATCTCCAGATGTTATTAAAATATTTGGGATTGCTCCATCAACCACCTCGCCAAGTAACAAACCTATTCCAGCAAGATATACTTCTGATGCTATATAAAGAGTATCTGGGTTTTGCCTTGCAAGAGATAAAGTGTTTTCACCATTACCAAAGCCAACCTCCAAAACTATTTTTGAAAAATTTCTTTTAGCCTGTAGGATTTCTGAATAGGTGCTAATCTCATATGAACTGAGATGATTTAAATTCTCTTCTTGGCTTTTTGTAATCCTGCCTCTTCTTTTTACAAATGAAGGTAGATACTTAAGACGCATTGATTTTCTATCTACTGATAGATTTAGGCAGCAGACACCATGGATGCTTTAAGCTTTTTAAGAGCACCATTTTCAATTTGGCGGATTCTTTCAGCTGAAACATCATACTCATCGGCTAACTCATGCAAAGTTGCTTTTTGATCGGACAGATATCTTCTTTGAAGAATGTCTTTACTTCTGTCATCAAGCATTTTGAGTGCTTCTAACAAATCATTATGGTTAAGTTGCTCTGCTTCTGAGTTCGCTACTATTAACTCTGGATCATATCTTTTATCTTCAAGATATTGAGAGGGAGACATTATTTCGTCATCATCGTCTGTTGATGTCGGAGCATCAAAAGAAGCATCATTAGATGAGAGTCTATTTTCCATATGCAAGACATCTTTAACTTCTACATTTAGATCTGCTGCAATTTTTTCAGCCTCTTCTTTAGTAAGCCATTCAAGTGTCTTCTTTTTGCTTCGCAGATTAAAGAATAATTTTCTTTGTGCTTTGGTTGTTGCAATTTTAACCAATCTCCAATTCTTTAGAATATATTCATGAATTTCAGCTTTAATCCAGTGAACTGCAAAAGAGACAACCTTAACCCCTCTATGAGGGTCATATTTGTCAACCGCTTTCATCAGGCCAACATTCCCTTCCTGGATAATATCAGCCAAAGGCAGGCCATAGCCTTGATAAGATCTAGCAATATGAACTACAAAACGAAGATGGTGGATAACTAACTGTCTAGCAGCATCTAAGTCATCTTCTTCATAAAGCTTTAATGCCAATTCTTGTTCTTGCTCTTTGGTTAGAATGGGAATTGAGTGCACAGAGGCCAAGTAGGACTCTATATCCTTTCCTGGACTATTAAGCTGTGAAGGCTGAAGTTGTGTTCCCATATTATTATAAGTTTTTTATATAATACATTATATTATAAATTAATGTATAGCAGTGAATTATACCAATTTTTTGAAATATTCGCTCAGAATTGGAAAATATCTATCTTTGATTTCTTGGTTACGGCAAGCAACAAATGGACTATTTAGTATTGTATCTTGCTTGTTATACGGAAGGGGCATCCCTGAATCTAACAAGCTCACAGAGCCTCCAGATCCTACTAAAACTGCGTTTCCTGCGGCTATATCCCATTCTGATGTGGGGCCAAATCTTGGATAAATATCTGCTTGATCATCAGCTAAAGCACAAAGCTTAAGTGAGCTACCCTTTTCAACTACCTGATAATCAATATTCTTATTATTTAATAGCTTTAATAGGTTTTTATCTGCTTCAGTTTGATGGCTTTTGCTCATTACCACCCTTAATTTCTTATTCCCTCCATCTGGCTCTTTGGATAATGCCTTGGATTCATCAAATATTGACCCATGCCATATTTCCGAAGTTGCCGGGGCACCAACAATGCCAAATATAGCTGAGCCATTTTGTATTAACGCAATGTTTACTGTGAATTCCTCAGACTTATTTATGAACTCTCTGGTTCCATCAAGAGGATCTACAAGCCAATAAGGTACATCTGGGTTTTGCTCATGTTTATTAAAAGTCTCCTCTGAAATCACAGGAATATTAGGAGTTATAAGCTCTAAAGAGTCTAGAATAATTTTATTAGCAGCGTTGTCTGCTTCAGTTACTGGCGATCCATCTGATTTAATTTCTTTCTCAAACGTATCCTTTTTATAAACTTCCATTATTGCATCCGATGCTTTCCTGACAGTTTCTTCGATAGGGTTTAAAATATCTTGTAAAAGCTTATGAGTAATTTCCATAAAAATATTTTAACAGAATCATCTTATATTTTACTTGATATAGATGGTGTTATCTTAGATCAAAATTTTGATAACCTTTTTTGGATGGAGTGGGTGCCTGAGGCTGTTGCTTCTTCTCACGATATTTCGCTAAATGTTGCAAAAAAAGATATTTATAAAACCTCAAAGGAGTTATACGGAACGCTTCCTTGGTATGAGCTTAAGTTTTGGGAAGATAAATACAAGGT